>C687J35021_10001515_pt1 | contig 17639 bp, 21 predicted proteins | sample RifCSPhighO2_12_FD_35021 | JGI IMG/M metagenome (IMG submission 35021)
GAAAATTTACAGCTTACCGACGCTTGGAACAACAGCTTTACTCTGCCAAGCTCTGCCGATGATGAGATAACAGCGCCATTTATCTTAAACAAGTTCCTCTATGTATCCACAAAATACAGGATGTTTAGACTTAACTACACAGGAGGGAATCCAGACTGGTCATATATTGAGGTAGCAAACTTTGGCTACGTTCCTCGCACCGTACAAGTATTCTCAGTGAGTGGTGGAAAAATGAGCGGTCAGGTAGCAGTGGGACTTGATTGGAATAATCATCTTCGAGCGTTCTATGGCTATGACAGTGAAATTATCTCAGACAATATAGAGAGTAATAATAACTATTGTGAATTTGCTATGAGTAAAATTTCTAGGGCTGGCTCAGGCATTATTGTTTCTCACGCTGAGTTTGACATTAACACCCAAGAATACCGCTTAAATCTTGCCATAGGAACCGGCACAACCCGCACCACTCATGCTATTGTATTTAATGCCAGAAGTCTTGCGATGTACCCTTATTCATACCAGAATTTTGGAACGATGTGTATGGCGGAAAGCGGCAACCAATCTTATTTAATGGCCGCTGATATATCAGGCTATGTCCACATTCTAAACTCAGGTAATCTTGACGGGGGTGTAACTGCTATTAATGAAGTCTATGATTCCCCGCTTCTATTTAATAACTCTCCATCGGCCGTAACTAAGAACCGCCAGATTAACTTCTTTTTCTCTCCAACTTCCTCCGGCACTCTTTATCATCAAGAACGTTTTGACTTCTCAAATGTGTTTTCAGGTATGAAACCTTTAAGGAATTACCAAGGGCAATCCGAGCTTCTAAGCACAGAATCTACCTTACAGCTTGTTCGTACTATCGACTTACCATCCGTTCAAAATATCTACCAGTATAGGCTTACTTCATCAGCTGGAACTGCAAATCCTTGGAGACTGACTCACTTTGACTTATTTAACTCTGCTTTAGGAGTAGGACGTGGCGGATGAAACTCCCAGGCTACAACTTTGGAAAGATAGACCCAGAACTAGAGGACTGGCGTGACCAAATAACAACAATAATTAATCTTGGCAAAGTACAGCTTCCAACAGTTACTGTCGCCCCAACTTGGGTAGGTAATAAAGGGGAAATGACATTTGTTATGCCAACATCAGGAGGCACAACCCTCTACGTCATGCGTAACACCGCTTGGGTGGCACTCTTAAGTGTCACCATTTGATATGTTAAAATGTAGGTAGGAGAGAATATGGCAGACATACCAAGACCACAAGACCCATCTTCATGGATTAATATAGCAGGCCCAACTCCTCAAATGGGTGGGGCTCAAGGAGCTTCATCTGCCATGTCTGCTTTCACCAACCCAGCCACAATAGTTCCTCTAGCTATTGCTTTTGGAATTAATCGCTATTTTAGCCAGAAAGCAAAGGCAAAAGCTAAAAAAGAGACAGCTCAAGCTAGGGACGCTGGATATCAGAGAGCAGGAGCTGCTCTTGATGCAAGAAATAAAGCTGCCGAATTGGAATATTTTAAAAGAAATCCAGACGCCCCAGAATCTGCATTTAGGTATGGTAAGCCTAAATCTGCCATTCAACCTAAGCTTGCAGGCGGAACTCCCGCAGTAAGTGCCTTATCAAAGTTTGGAGTTCCATCACTAAAAGGTGGAGGAGAACAAGCTGCCTCGTTTGGAGGACAGTTTGGTCAAGGGCCTCTTAACACTCCGAGTGTTCCACTCTCTACTCCCGCTGGAGCAGATAGTGTTAGTGCAGGCTCAGGTGGTAAAGGTATTTTTAGTAGGTTAAAGCAACTTAATAATATGAAACAAGGTCTTGACCTATTTGGTTTTGGAAAGAAAAAACAGAAGCAACAGCCAATGGAACAGTTCCAAATGCCTCAATATCAAGGTTTCCAACAAGAACAACCATCTCAACAAGACCCTTATGTATCTCAAGTGGGTGGAAACATGAGTGGTGGGTATGGTGGGTATGGCGGTGGTGGCGACACAAAGATGGGGGACTACATTAGAAACCTTATGAAACAACGTGGGTCAGGATTCTACTCAGGGAGAGAAGCGGGAGGGATGGCATAAATGGACTGGCTAAAAGGTCTTGGAGAGATGTTTAGTGGGGCGGGTAGCTCTATAATGAAGGGAGTAGGGAGTTTATTTGGTGGGGGTCAAAAACCTCAATATGGTTCTGGAATGATAGGCCCTCCAACACAAAGTCAATTTAACTTTCCTAATCAAGGCCCTATGAAAAGTGGTGGTACGGACTGGATGAGTAGCTTATTCCCAGGAGGTAAAGCCCAAGGTATTGCAGGAATGATGGCTCCAGCATTAGGAAATATGTTTGCTCCAAAATCTCCCAAGATTCCAGATATCAACAGTCTATCTAGTGTCCAAGCTATGCAGAACTTTCGTCCAGGTAATTCTGTCTCTCCTCAATATCAACAGATGATTCAGAACAATGTGGGTCAATTGCGTGAGAAACGACTTCGTGAACTCCAAGCTCTCTATCACAACGCTCGTCCAGGCACTGATTACCTCACTGATACTAATTACCAACGAGATGCACAACAACTAGAACAAGGTATTCAAGGTGACTTGACTGATGAACTGGCTAAAGCCGAGGCAACATTTAGCGGGCAGGAACAAGAGAAGTTGGCTCAGCTCGCTCAAATGGACATCTACTCCATCATGGCTCAGACAGGTCTTGAGGCTCAGGAAGCTCAGCAGTTTAAAGAGATGTTCTCAAATGTTGGCAACATGTTTCTTACTAACGCTACTCGTGACCCTAATGATATGAGTTCGCTTATGAGACTCTTCGGAGGCAAATAATGGCTTACGACCCAATGGAAGGATTTCAGATAGGTCAAGCAATCGGTAAGTCCAAGGGTTCAGCCTACGGTAAGACAGCTCAGTATATGTCGGATTTGACGGCGGAGAGGGATAAAGCAAAAAACAAGATTGACCCTATGACGATGCTGATGGCTAGAAGTATGGTTCAAAGTCCGCTCCAAGCCGCTCAAACTCAAGTAGCAAACGCTCAAGTAGATGTTCTTGGTAATATTTCACAAAATCAAGGTGTGACTAATTCTTCTTTTTCTTCCGAGGATTATATTGATGAGCCTGTGATGAAGTCTATCCGAGGCGTTCCATTTCAAACTACCCAGAAGAAACTTAAAGACCCAATCGGAGAATCTTCGATGAACGTTATTCGTTCAGGAAGAGAATCATCTGCCCTTTTAAATAGGAATCTTGGTCTTATCACAGAAGATGTAGCAAAAAGAATGAATATACTAAGCCCGCAGGCATGGAGTGGTTCTTTTGGAAATAATCTTCTAAATATCCAGTCTATGTTAGGCGACAAAGGCGCTCCAAACTTTTCAGCATTTAAGTCTCAAACTGACGTTGCTTTTGCCAAGTATAGAAAGTTTATTACAGGTGTTCAAGCGGCCTTCCCTGAAATTAAGATGTTGGAACCAGACTTTCCTCAACCTTGGGACACTCCAGATATTTATAAGGCAAAAGCAAATGGACTTTTAGAACAAGTGCAGAATGTCGAGAACCAAATATTAGACCTTGAGTCTCAAAGAGGATTTAGAACGAGTGAAATTAGAAAGGGTCAGGAAGTCGCCTTAAATCCTCTTATGCAAGGAATTCAAGGCAACCAATCTCAAGTCCCTAATAAGATTAGCCCAGAAGATGCTTTAGCTGAACTCAGAAGAAGAGGAAAAAATGTCTGATTTATCACAGATGTCCGATGATGAGCTAATGAAAGTAGCCGGATTGTCAGATAGGTCTGATGAAGAGCTGATGCAGATAGCGGGGATTAAAACTAAGATTCCATTTGCAGAAAAGGTGCTTCAAAAAGCCGCAAAGTATGTTTCTGATTACTCCGGTATTGGTGTAGAAGAACCTGACAACCCTTTTATGAGAGGAATCAGCTCTACCATGAGAGGTTTAAAACAAACTCCTGGACTTGGGTCTTATATGCAGGCGCATGATGTTAAAAGCGATGTAATTGGTGAGGCCATGCCTGATAATCCGGTAGGAAGTTTTGTTCTTGACACTATTACAAATCCTGAGAATCTGGTTGGAATGGGAGTTGTAAAAAAAGGTGCTGGAAGTCTATTTAGAAGCCTAAAAAGTCCATCTACACCATATGGCAAATCAGTAGAATCTGCAAAAGGAAATGTTGATTTTATGAAGGTTATAAATAAACACATAGATGACCCTCTTGTTAAAAAGGTTCTTGATAAGTCGGGTGTAATTGACAAATATGGTCAGCCTGTTTTTGAAGAAGGTGGAAAAGTCTCTAGTAAGTTAAATAAGCTTAATTCTAATGAGGTTCAAGACTTCATTAACGATGTTAAGGTTGGTCAGACTAAAGCTATGCTATCAGGTGATGTAGTCAAGTCCAATCAAGTTGGTTTATCAAAATTCTTTGCAGACTTATCTAAAGCTCAAAATGAACTAAGTGGAATGAAAGGCGCAAAGAAGCTTTATGGAGCATCTAAAGGTATAAGAAAGTTTGGTTCTAGTGCTACTAAGAAAATATTAGGTGGCTCTTTACTTGGATTAGGAGGAAAACTTGGTTATGATGTTGGGAAAGCTATTTCTCGCCAATAAGGTAATATCCGACTATAGGTACTATTACACATAAGAATATTTCCATTATTTTTTCCAGTCAGTATTTACCATCATCATGAAAAGTGAGTAAAATAAAACAAATAATAGAATACCACCGAATACATCTAACATACCTAAATCCTACCACATAATTTAATCCTTGACAATTAAATAAACTTGTTTTAGTCTTTCATCATGAATCTTGAGTTAATCTCAAATCTTATTACTCAAGTCTCAAACTATCCCTACCTAATAATTCTAGCAACTCTCTGGACAACCTACGCCTACGTTATCTTCAAATCTGGATTCTGTAGTGATGACTTGGCCGGAATCGAACAATACGATGGCACCCTCATGTACCCTCGTGATGATGGCAAGAAAGACGATAAAGGTCAGGTAATCAAGGAACGCAAGATTTGCTATGGCACTCTCTCCAAGTGGGTACGTTACCACTTATGTGGAGGACACTTTCCATCTCGTCACCGCTATCCTGATAAACTGGACAAGACTAAAGGCGATGTTATTCCATCGGGTAAAGTTCCATCCCATCACCACACTTTAAGCGTAATTGTCCAATCCATAGCCTGTATCCTTCTTTACTCCTTCCTCACAACCATCACAACACCCACGGTAGCCTTACTAACTACCTGCTTGTTCATCGTTCACCCAACGTGTGTGCAAGCGGTGGCTTGGCCGTCAGCCATAGGTTATATTTTAAGCCTCCTTTGTATCTGTGCATCTCTTAACATCTCCCATTGGATATATCTCCAAAATGACCTCTGGATGATTATTCTAGGATTAGGTGGATTAGCTTTCTTTCAAGTCTGGGGAGTATACGCCCAAGCAATCCCAATGACTACCTTCTTAGTTATGCTAGTTTTAGGTCAATGGCAACTAGCCATCGTATCAGGATTAATCTCAGCAGTTATTTCCTATCATAATCTTGGGGGCTATGTAAACTACCGCAAGGAAGAGTTTAAAAAACAGCAGATGGCCGCCTCTACTCATTTTGGTATCAGGAAACCAATCGTTGCTTTAAAAACTCTAGCTTACTACATTTATCTAACTGTTCTCCCAATGAGACTAGGCTTGTATCATGTGTTTGGTTTCCATTGGGAAAAGAAAATGGAGCTATGGGACTGGCGGGCACTCTGTGGGCTCGCCATATTCTCCATGTCAGTTTATCTCTTTTTCTCCTCTCCTTTAGAGATAAAGCTTGGCATCATCTGGTTCTATAGCTTCATCTTTTTATTCTTAAACTGGATTACCGCCCAACAGTGGGTAACTGAGCGATACCTATACATTCCAATTATCGGACTTAGTCTGATTTCTTCCTATTTCCTACAACACTTTCTACCACTCTACTTTCTAATCTTTGGTCTTATGATGGCACGCACACTTTGCCACTTACCAACCTACGACAACGAACTCCGCTTTTACCTCTCAAACATCTGGAACTTTCCAAAGAGTGAGGTCGCCTATGGGAATCTTGGCGTAGCCTATGCCTCTATGGGTCTTGGGGGTGCCTCTACCGACATGTGGACTATCTCAGGGGCAATTAACCCAAATTATGATGTCCCATTCTATAACATCTATTCTCGTACCAAATCCAATGCCATGCTTCAGATCCAAAATGGTAATTATGAAGGCGGCATCCAAGGACTCCAAGCTTCCGTTCCAATGCTTGAGAAGGTGCTTGCCTGCAAAATACTTCACTTCCCTGGAGACTGGCAAAAGGAGCTTGATAATCTCAAAGCCTCTGTTTCCAACCCAGTAGGAATTCTTGTAGGAGAGATGGAGCGGTTAACTCAACTAAAAGGTAACCTTAATCTTCAACTATCTCAAGCCAAAGACCTGAAGCGTCAAGGGGAGGTACTCTCGTCAGTCCGAGATAACGAAGCTCAAATAGAACGTCTTAAAAGTTTCCTCTCATCTAGAGGAATAATACTGGAGCTTAATCCAGAAAAGGCACTACTTAGTAAGCTAACCCAAAGGAGATAAAATGGCAGAAGCAACAAATGTTCCTATAGCACCGCAAGATGAACTAAAGAATCTCTATGCTGAAAAGGGTGAACTTCTTACTCAGCTTGAGATAGGACAGAATAAACTTCAACAAGTGAATATTCGTCTTGCCCAGCTTCTAGGACTTCAAGTTCAACAAGGGGTTCAACCTAGGTAGTGGAGATTCTACAACATGAGTTCCAACATACCGACTCAAGACGCCGCCTTATTCAGCTTCTAACAGGGGATATTAAGCAAGTTAATGTCTATGAAGCTAAGAAGGATGCAATTCTTGGGAATCACTTCCACAAGGAAACTACTGAGTATTTCTATATCTTGAAAGGGACAGCCACCTATAATGATAAGATTGCTTTGAATCCAGGAACTTTATTTATAGTTAAACCTGAGGAGAATCACATGATTCGATGTTTGTCTAACGTCAAGATGATGACATTCTTGACCAAGCCTTATACAAAAGAGGAACCTGACATATGGAAAAAACTCTAATTACAGGAGTTGGGTTTATAGGAACTAATCTTTTTAAGCTTTATCCAAGCGCAGATACCTTAGACATTCGTGATGGACAGGATATTTGTGAGAAACTTCCTGATAAAGAATACGACCAGATATTCCACCTAGCTGCCAAACACCACATCGCTACGTGTGAGGTAGAGGCAGAAGAGTGCATCCGAGTGAATTGTTGGGGTACGATGAACTTGATTAAGACGTATCCTAATGCAAGGATTCTACTGGCGGCGTCCTCTTCCTCCAATGAAATTAAATCGGTGTATGGGGCTACCAAAGCCTTTGTGGAAATGATGCCCAACCTACATAAGAACTGCCTGGCGGTTAAATTCTACAACGTGTTTGGTGAACATCAAAAGCTTGAAGGTGGAGCAGTGACTCCAAAGCTTATCAACACCATGCTTCGTAAGGAGCCTTTAAAGATTAATGGAGATGGTACACAAGCCCGTGACTTTACCTATGTTGGCGACTTAGTAGAAAATTTAAAGCTTCTCATGGAGTCTAGTCAAACAGGTGTAACTCACTTAGGCTACGGAGAAACCATTCTTCTCAACAGCTATATCGAGATGATTTATGGAGAGATGCCTGAGATTGAGTACACCGAACACCAGGCCATTGACATCTTACGAAGTGAATCTCCAATTCGGTGCAAGCAATTCTATGGACGCAAAGAAGGAATGAGGCGAACTATTGAGTGGTTTAAAAAGGAATACAATCTTGGATGATAATATTGTCTATTTACATGAGTTGTGTAAAAGCGATAAATATTTGCCTAAACAAAATCTAAGTGAAAAAGAATCTTAAAATTCTTCCAATAGAAGATTATCACCCTCAGGAAGAATTTTTTAAGCAACAATGGATGCAAACTATATTCCTAGACAAAACTTGGTGGAATTTAGCGATAGACTTTTACAACAAATCATTTGGTTACAAAGAACATCCAATTTCAAGTGAAGAAGCACTTATGTATGCAGAGCTTGGAACTAGAATCAATGCCGACTTATTTAAAATTTTGCATCCAAGAGATGAAGTAGAGCTTGACTATTTCTATCAAATGACCCCATTTCATTTCTTTAACAATGTTTTAAGATTTATGGATGGATACCACAGAGCTTTATATTACGATATCTTAGAAAAACAACAATCACCATTTCTTGACTTTGGTGGAGGTACAGGAGGTATATCCATACAACTAGCAGCAAAGGGATGGGACGTAACTTTTTGTGACTCAAACGTTATGTGCAAAAAGTGGATTGAGTATGTGAACTCTCAGCTTGGACTCAAAATTCATGTTATTAATATTGGAGAAAAGATAGAGAGAAAGTTTAAATTTATTCTTGCAAAAGATATCATTGAACATGTGGTTGACCCTCTAAGGCTAAATGGCTATCTTAATTCTCTTTTAGATGAAGGAGGTAATATGAACGCTTCTCACTTTCCTTGTTGTGGGCCGGAGGAACTTGCCCCCATGCACTTTAAAGTAGGTTACAAGAAGAATGAGAGTGGGGATAGTGGAGTTATTTATGCTAACCGTGAACATAACTTAGAACTATTAAGGACTGGAAAATATCCTGATGAAACTAAGCCTAGTAATTCCGTGCTTGAACCTCAAGGACAAGAAGTTGCAGGAGCTTCTAAAGTCGATTGAGGTACAAGACTTTCCTAAGAGTGAAATGGAGGTCTTGGTCATCACTGAAGGAACCTCTGAATCAGCCAAAGCTATTGGTATCCGACTTGCTAAAGGCGAAGTGATTGGGATATTGGCAAGTGATAATGAGTTGTTTCATAAAACAGACTTAACATCCTATTACGAAGGTGCGTTGAATTATGGGGTTTGTATTCCAGGATATTATCATTGGTCAAAAGAGGATGATAGCTTGAATCGTTACTTTGCGTTGATTGGTGGAAATGACCCTCTCAGTTATTACATGGGAAAGAATGATAAACTTCCATACTTTGATATAGACTACAGTTTTCCTTTTGGTTCATCTCTTGGGGATAACGGCTACTTTGTTAAAAAAGAATTGATAGAGAGTACCGACTTAGATAATTACTATCATGTAGATAATGCTAATGAAGTTTCGTGTATCGGGAAAAGATATCCTGGTATGAGAATATGGCACAAAACAGGAGGCAACATCTTCTCCTTCTTTCGTAAACGCTACCACTACGGCCTCCAACACGCCTTTAACAAGAACCGTCGCTGGAATTTAGTAGACTTCAAACAAAGAAAGGACATAATACGATTCATATGGTTTATATTCGCAAGCTTGACCTTGGTGCATCCGCTGTACACTTCGATACGGGGATACTCGAAAATTGGGGATTTGGCGTGGTTTTTACATCCTTTAATATGCTTAGCGACTCTTTTCACATACGGATGCCTGGTAATCCACCTGTGTGTCCGAGGAATGTTTCAATCGTTATTTGCACCTATGGTCGCCCAGAGAGCCTAAATGACACACTCGAATCGCTTACGAAACAAACCTATAAGAACTTCGAAGTTGTGCTCGTTACCGAAAAGGGCAATCTCGCTGAACTACGACAAAAAGGACTCGTATCTTCGTCAGGACGTATTGTCTCATTTATTGACGATGACGTTTATTGCCCGCCAACTTGGCTACAAGGTGTCGTTGAAAGTTTCGGGGAGGGTATTGTAGGTGTCTCAGGTCCAACCACAATCACTCAAGAATATCTCTCGAATCGGGATTGCTTTAAGTACAAAAAACTCCGTCGTATCCAAGAATGGGTATTTAACGTGCCATCTGACCCAGGAAAACTTTCACATTGTGGTGCTCCATCTATGGCATCTAATGATGGAGCGTGTAAGTACGAAGGAGAAGTCCAGTACCTTGAGTGTTGCAACATGTCAGTCCGGCGAGAGGACGCAATAAATGTTAGAGGATTTGATAGTTCATATTACAAGACATCGGAATGGAGTGAAGTTGACCTTTCACTGCGGCTTGGAAAAGTGGGAAAACTTGTGTTTAGACGAAACTGTGGACTCTATCATCGACCAAGTAAAGCAGGGGTATATAGATTTCGTCTTTCCGTTCAGCACCGATGGGACAACTTCACCAGATTCCAAAAAAGATGGGTCAAATCAAGTTTAAGGAGACACCTTTACTGGGCATTTATATGGACATACTTCAAACTCAAAGAGATGAAAACAATCAGATGAAGACAGAAACTCATTGTATTAATGATGGGGAAGAAATGGAGAGTATTTCAGGCTCCAATAGATACACCTGCCACTATTGTGGCTCAGTATGGGAGATAGATCGTGAAAAAGGAAAAGTTAGTAGAGTTGAAGTCATCTTTGAAGGCCATTAATGACTTCGTAATAATTAACGAAGACAAAGTGGATTATGAGGTAGATGTTCATTCCGGCCTTACAAGCGAAGTTGTTGACTCTTTAAAATCTGGATTGTTAGTCGCTCCGGAAAGAACAGAACATTACGTTAAGAAATTTCCATGTACAGGAACAATTATTTCTTTCGGAAGAAATTGTATCAACAAAGATATATTATCTATTGGAATGAAAGTAATGTTTCCTAAGATGGGAGTATGTAGAGAAATTGTTGATGGCGTTTTATATACTATTGTAAGGAGTGATGACATCCATGCAATTATCAGTTGACCCAAAGCCTGCCGCCGCATTCGTAGAATACATATTAAAGCCTCTGTTGGATGACGCCAGAGAACTCCTAGTTCTACTTCAAGATCATGGACTTAAGGCATCAGACTTACAAGCAGCTGTTCGCCTATTTGTATTTGACCGAGTTTTAGCCTTCCTAACCTCCATCCTAGTCACAGGAATGATATGTCTCACAGCATTAGCTATCCTCCGCTCTCATCCATAAAACACTTGGAAGGTAAAGGAAACTTTGCTGTGTCTAAATACTACAGCTTTCCGTTTCGCTTCTTCTACCGGCACAAATTCAAGATGATAGTTGATATGATGGGAGAACAAAAATATGGGAATATTCTGGACTTTGGCTCAGGATCAGGTATCTTTGCAACCGAGCTTCTAAAACATTCAAAAACAGTTTTAAAGGTTAATGAAGGTTCAAGAATATACCCTAATTGGAGATTCGATGCTATCATCTGCGCTTCTGTACTTGAGTTCTGTCCTCTTTATTCTACTGTCAGCCGCCTTCATAGCCTTCTTAATCGTGGTGGTGTTCTTTATGTTGCTTCTCCAATGGACACACCAATTTCTCAGCGATACTTTAAGACTATTAAAGATATAAAGTTAAGACATTCACACCAGTTGATTAGAAATGTCATTCACACCAAGTTTGAAATTAAGGAGTATAAGGAATGGATGGGACTGTACTTCGCTCTCAAAGCAGTCAAAGTTTAAACGGTCTCTCAGTAGTAATACCGTGCTACAACGAGAATCCAATGATTGTGGCTACTCTATACACCGAGCTTACTGCTCAAGGTGCGGAGGTCATCGTAGTAGACGACGGCAACTCAATGCAAATGCCAGATAACATGCCTTATGTTACTTATCCTGCTCACATGGGCTACGGCTATGCAATTAAGCAGGGAATTAGAAAAGCAACCAATCCTATTGTATGTTCAATGGATGCTGATTTTCAACACCGTTCTGAGGATGTTTACAAATTATACACCATATATAAGCTAATTAAAGATTGCAAGATGGTGGTAGGCCAACGTTGGGGGCTAAAGGAAAAAACTACAAGAGTTCTTGGACGAAAAGGACTTAACTTTATAGCTTCCATATTATCAAAACACTATCTTCCTGACCTTAACAGTGGGATGAGAGTGTTTGACCGCCAACTTGCATTGAACTACGAACCAATTCTTTGTGACACATTCTCATTCACAACTAGTATGACTATGAGCTTTGTGTCCGACGGGCATAAGTTTGCTTATATGCCGATTGAGGTGAGAGATAGAATTCATGGAAATTCACATGTCAGAGTGGTTAAAGATGGGTTAGTAACATTATGGTATATCCTATGGATAGGCGTAGCTCTTAGAACACGAGGAATAAGGGGATGGCTGAGAAGATACTTATAACTTGCGATGTGGAGACTGACTTTGGGGGCCGTACCAATGGAACTGATGGCCTAGACAAAGGTATTCCTCTCATCCTAAAAACTCTTGAGGAATTTAAAAAGAAGTGCCTATTCTTCATCAACACTGAAATCATGGACTCTCGTCCCGGAGTTATTCAAGACATTATCAATGCAGGTCATGAAATAGGCTGTCATGGACATTTTCACACCTGTTTTAAAGAATCATGGCGAGCTTATCAAAATATGATGATATGTCAGGAGTTTCTTAAAGGTTATTCCAATCAAAGTAGATTTGAATGGCGAGCACCCAAGTTTCATCAGAGCTTCTACGGCCATGAATACTCCTTTCGAGACAATCACGTTGGGCTACTCAAATCCATATGGCTTAAAACACCTTACAAAAGTAACTCCATCTTGTACTTCCATCCATTTGATATTGTAGAAACATCAAGCCGACCGCCTAACCTTTTCTGTAAACTGTGGTACAGTAAACCTAAGAAGGCGTATGAAACCTTCAGGAGGATTTTATCCCAACTGAGCTAGTTATCAATGAGCGTGTTAGAGATTTAGAACGTGAGTTAATAGCCGAGATACAAAAACAAATGCCAGAAAAGATAATTTCTTCAATGATTATGATGGAACTAGAATCAAAAAAAGTAGTAGACGCAAACTTTGGAGATATTACATGAAAATATGTTTAATTTCGCCTCCCAATACCTACGAGCTCGTAGGAAATGACCCTGTAATTATTAAAGACCAACAGGGAATGTATCCGCCTTTGGGACTACTTTATACCTCGTCCTACATTAATCAGAAGGGCCAACATCATGTGGATATAGTTGATTCACAAGCCCAAGAACTTAATCACGCTGAAACCGCTGAAAGAGTAGCACAACTAAAACCAGACCTAATTGGCATGACGGCTATGACATTCACTCTTATTGATTGCAAGCTTGTCATGCAAGAGCTAAGAAAAATACTTCCTAATACACCAATAGTAATTGGAGGGCCTCACACTGCAATTTTTCCAGAGGAAACTTTGCTTCCAACCTCATTGGGTGCTGATTACGTAATTGTAGGCGAAGGAGAGATAACCTTAAATGAACTGGCAACGGACTTGGAGATGGGAAAACCAAAGGGGAGGATTTACCGTCAGATTAACTTTATCCAAAACCTAGATGAATTGCCTTTCGCAGATTACGATGCAGTAGATATAAATGATTACTATTCTGTTCTTGCAGAAGAAACGCCATCAGTAACACTTTTTACCTCTAGGGGCTGCCCATTCTCCTGCGCATACTGCGATCGTCCTGCCCTCGGAAAAGGTTTTCGCCCACAAGGAGCTATGCGTGTGGTAAACGAAATGGAGGCTCTTGAAAAGAGGGGAGCTAAGGAAATCTTCTTCTACGATGATACCTTTTCTGTCTCTATGAAACGAGTGGACGCCATCTGTGATGAGTATATCAAACGAAAGCTAAAGATTAAGTGGGACATCCGTACTCGTGTAAACGTCGTTAATGAAGAACTCTTGAAAAAGATGAAACTTGCAGGATGTGAGCGTATCCACTTCGGAGTGGAATCAGGTAATCCTCGTATTGTTAGGACTATGAATAAGGGTGTGTCAATTAAACAGGTTGAACAAGCGTTTGATGTGTGTAAGCGAATTGGAATTAAGACTCTCGCCTACTTTATGATGGGAAACCCTGGTGAGACTCTAGAAGATGTGAAGGATACCTTAAGACTATCCCAACGCATTAAGCCTGACTTCATGCAAATGACCATACTTTCACCGTTTCCGGCCACTAAGTATTACCTAGACGCTTTAAAAGATGGCGTTATTGACAGAGATGTATGGCGTGAGTATGCCAATAATATAGACGATGGATTTCGTCCCCCACTATGGTCTCAACCGGGAGGTATCTATTCCCGTCAGGAACTTGAATCTCATCTTCGGTGGTTCTATGGAAAGTTTTACCTGAATCCTAAATTTATCTTTGACCGTATTATGGAGGTAAGAAACATGGGGCAGTTTAAACGGTATGCTTCTGCCGGAATGAGCCTTATCGCTATGACTTGTTTGCCTGAGAAGAAACTACGTGATTCATGGGGCTTAAGAACTCGTTCAGGCGTATCGGCATCAGCTCAGCCCGAATCAGCGGTAAGTTTATGAAAATTGACTTAATTAAATTCTATAAAAGGATTAAAAAAACTTCTAAGTGTTGGAATTGGGTTGGTGCAGATAATACAAGATATGGCGTATTTTGTGTTGGTAAAAAACTTAAATATGCTCATAGGATAATGTGGTCATTATATAACCAAAAAATGATTCCAGAAGGATTGGAGGTTTGTCACAAGTGTGATAACCCTTTATGTGTAAACCCAAGACATCTATTTATTGCTACTCATCATCAAAACTTTCTGGATGCTAAATTAAAAGGAAGAATGGCATCTGGAAAAAGACATGGAGTTCATACTAAATCTAATTCATGGATTAGAGATAGATACGGAAGATGGCAATCACCAAATTTGCAAATCAAATAAAGAAATTACCATCCCCAATATATAAGGTATTAGCAAGGTCTTGGATTGATAAGAACTGGCCTAGACATTTGTTTATAGAAGTATCTGCATTTTGTAATTTATCATGTTCGTTTTGTCCAAGAATAAACCAAGGTAAATCAAATATGGAATGGGATACTTTTACCTCAATAATTGATGAAGCTTCTAAATATGGTTCTCGTTCATTTAGTTTGCACCTTTTTAACGAGCCAACACTTTATCCAAAATGGTGTGAGGCTATAAAGTACATTCATAAGAAGAATAAAAGAAACACAATACTTTTAACTACTAATGGAACTACGCTAAATTCCAGGGTAGATGATTTGATCGAAGCTAATCCAGACTTAGTGTTCTGGTCGTGGAGAACAGAGGCAAAGTTTACAGATATTACTAAGTCTAAGCTTAGAAAATGGGGTAAATTCAGGGTAAGGTTCTTAAGCCATTTAACTCCACCAGAAGCTAAAGAGGAATGGAAAGATTGGCCTAATAAAGAAGATAGAGAAATTCATAATTTTGGAAATAGGATTGATACTAAATTATTTGGTAAGCCAGATACTGATATTAAGCGCTGGCCTTGCGGACATTTATGGTTTGACCCAGCTATTTCTTACAATGGGAATATATTGATTTGTTGTAACGATAGTAGACAAGAAGAAGTTCTTGGTCATTACCCTGAAATGTCTATGAACGAAGCTTGGACTGGACAAAAACTTAAAGAAATTAGAGAAAGTCACCTAAAAGGTATTTATTCAGGGATTTGCAAAGGTTGTGATGCGTGGAAAACCTATCCGTCAATATTCTAATACTAGTAGCATTTAACCTACTATTTTTCTGGCAAGCCTGGTCTAATCCATTTAGCTTGGCTACAAGTGAACTGTTGTCCACGTTCTTTCCATCGTGGATACATCAAGGAAGAGGAGAAAAGAATGACCCTTATTATTGGATTGTGCCTAATGCTCATCCTGTGCTTTCTACCTATTATCCTTTTTCATCAGCTATTTCTTGTATCATGGCCTTATATGGTAAAGGCAAACTCAATGATGGATTCCGTGCGTTTCTTGGTTTACTGCTTATTCATGTTCTCATGTGTAGTGTCGGTTATTACTTTCTTATACACCTTTGGGCTAATCCCATCGTGGCCATTTTCGGGGCTATTACCCTCACCTATTCGTCTTATCAAATAAAGCAACAACCATGCCTTATTTACACAATCTCTTGGTTTCCATGGCTCTTGTATGGAATAGCCTCTCATAGTATACTTCTCTCAAGTGTCTCCTTCGGGATGATGCTGCTAGCTGGGTATTACCCTATAGGTATCCAAGCCACGCTGATAGCGGTCTGTGCGTCAGTCTGGTGGGACAGCCCCCTTACTTGGTTGCCTATAGGAACCTTGATTGGCTTGCCTCAGCTTATTCCGTTTCTTCGCTATCTCCCTAAAACAATTCGGACTAACAAACATGACAATATCGGCACTATTAAACTTTCTCATCTTATTACTTTAATAAGCCCAAGTCTTAATAAACCGAAGGATGTGGGTTTCTGGGAAACTTCTTGCTACGTGGGAATTATCCCACTGGTGTTAATTGCATCTTCCAGTGTAATCATCAGTCAAGTCTGGGTACTTGGCGTAGTAAGTTATTTATTGGCTATGGGAGCATTTAACCGGTGGTTCCCACGAATTCCCTCTCGTTGGCTATGGACATTTCAGTTTACCCTTGGATGGTTAGCAGTAAATACCCTCTCCCACCTTTCTTTGCCGGGGGTTTGTGTGTGGAGTCTGCTAGCCATTCAAGCTTTTGACCTCTGGTATCACAATAGACTATGGCCAACTAAGCCATATGCAGAGCTTGCTAACCGTCCGTCATTTGCTTTCAACACTCAACTCACACGCTTCCTAGAAGGTTGTAAGGAACGAGTCTCTGGACTTCCTTGGCCGCTCTTTACCGGCCACATCAATAGGATTAAAACTCTAGGGTACTCTGGAGGCATGCAACTAAAACTCATGGCTAAGTGGCGGCATGATACAAATCCAAATGGTTCTGGTGAACATGACTACTTTAGGTCTAACAACGATATGGAGGCTTTAAATCGGTACCGAGTCAAATACATTGTGTCACGTCAGGGAATGGGTTGGAAAAGTACACCTATCCGTAACCTCTGGTCAAATCCAAGCCTCTAATCAAGTAGCAAGCATTGACCATAGAAATATGCTTGTATTTACAACCTTGGGGCTTGCGGTATTGGCTGATGCTTTCAAGGAAGCCTCTATGCTCTATGTCTGGACAAATGGGTATCTTGGTGAAAAGAATAAAGCTATTGCACAGGAAGCCTTGGCATTTATCCAAGGAACCAGTCTTGAGATTATGATTAGGACGTATGACTTAGGATATGATGCTGACAATTTAAGACAAACATTCTTTAGGACATTTCATGTCAAAGCCACAAATTAGTGTAATCGCATGTCATCATGTGGGTGACCTTGTCTACAAATTCGTAGAATCAGTTAAGAAATCAACAGGTGTTACCTATGAAATCATCATCATGACATCGGATGAGAAACTAGCCGCTACTGGAATTCCTCATTGCTGGGTTCATTACCACGAAGGGATGCCTGCCGCAAAACGAAACGCAGGGGTGAGAGTAGCCAAAGCCGATTATGTCGCCTTCTTTGATGATGACGTAGAAATAGATGAGAGATGCCTCTATTATCTCTATCACAGCCTCTACCAACATCAGCCTGGAATGTCGTATGGGAAACTTCACAAGGCAGATGAGCCCACACGCTTTGATGAGGCGGGAGGGTATNTTACAGCTACCGGATTTATCTGGTCACGAGCTGGACAGAACATTGTAGATACTGGGCAGTATGATT
>C687J35021_10001520_pt1 | contig 17624 bp, 19 predicted proteins | sample RifCSPhighO2_12_FD_35021 | JGI IMG/M metagenome (IMG submission 35021)
GAAAATCTGGCAAAAAAAGTATTTATGTTACTCATAGTGCTAATAATAGCCTGCTGTGGTGTTTTTTTGCCAGTTATTGTCTCTATTGTTCCAGTTAAAGCTTTATCAAAAATATCCAAGGTATATCTTCCTGCCTGTGAAATGAGGTTTCTTGCGGCAGTAGCTAACTGCGAAACCATAGCAATCCTTCGTGGGCGATCAATAATATTGTAAAAATTCTTGAATCTCTCATAGATAGTAAGCGGTTCATCATCTATCTGTGCAAATATTTTCTGAGCTTCTGGTGATAATTTTGATAATTGGCTTTTAAATACTTTTTTATATTGACTTAGAATATTAAGACCTTTTCCGAACATAGAAGCACTATCAACAAACATCCTTGCTAATTGCACATCATCAAGATTATATTTCTTTGCTATGGCGGGTATATCTAAATCAGTTAAATCTAATTCACCAAGACCTAAAGAAGTGGCTATCTTTTTGAATACTTTTTCAGTTGTATTTTGAGCAACAGCACTTTCTGGATTTGTTATGGCGATTTTAAGAGCCGCTTGAGCTATTCGTTGATATTCCGTAAGTAAAAGATTGGGAATGGGAAGGCCAGTAGATATTTCTCTTTCAAGTGGTCTAGCTGAGATTACTGGAATCTTTCCTAAATCACTTACAGTCTTTAAGGCTTCTTCTAATCGAAAGAATTTTGTAGGAGATTCTTTTATAGCTTCTTGGGATAAAATATTTAGAGATTTAGAAAGAGTGGTAGGCGGAGTTAATCCGGTAGGGGTAGATTGTATCTCTTGTAGAAATCCTGTATCAACATCAGTTTTTCCCCGAAATTCAAATCCTTCGTTAAGATATCGTTCTTCAAGTCTTGACGAACCTCGGACAGCGACTTCAAAGTCTTGTTCTGTAATTTGTCTTTTTTGTAAAGCATTTTTTGCCTTTCCATAAAGTTCATCTTCTAATCCATTTCTAGTATAACCTTTGGCGTGGAGTCTGTCAATTTTTATTATTTTCATTGCATCTTTAGCACCAGTATTGTCTATATAGGTTATTTTTATTAAATCTCCGTATTTTGCTTTTAATTTCTCAACAGTCGGCAAAAATCCAAGATGCGTATCTACATGATTTTTTATAGGAACATTTCTTTTTTCAGTAAGTATTCTTGGAATAACTCCTTTCTCATAAGCAACAATTGGATCACGATAAACAGCAGCTATTTCTACAGGCCTACCAGAAGTCAATACTCTATCTATTTTACTAACAGCACTATCAAAATTGTTAAGATTGATATCATATATAAAAGCATAATCTTCATGAGTAATAAAACCTTTCTTTTTTAAGATATGACTTTTTGCACTTCCACTCCCGCCTGCCATGAATAATGCTTTTTTTCCTAATGTTGTCTTGTCATTTATAAAGAAATTTTCCAATGACTTGGTTAAGGCCGAAGCTGCCTCATGATAATCTGCCGACATGATAGATTTCATGCCGGGAATGGCGAATTTCGAATTGTCGGCTGATAAAATATTATAAGTCTTAAAATCTTTAAATATAGAATCGAAATATTTGTCTATTGCTTTTTCGGTATCAGTTAAGATATATCTTTGTGCCATTTTTTCTGATGGACTTAATAATCTTCCTGTATTGGCTTTCGCTAATTCATCTGATATTATATTTTTAACTAAATTGATATTGGATTTTATCTGTTTTTTATAGATATCTATTTTTCCTAAAGTTTTTATATTTTCAAAAATTCCTCTTTCAAGTACAGGTACAGGAAACTTAGTTCCTTTTTTAAATCCAATGATAGGAATCTTAGTAGCAATTCTTCCTAAAGTTGTTCCTTTTACAGGAATCCTACTAGCCCCAGTAGTTGCTAATCCAAGGGCAATATCAAAAGGACTAACATCTGTAAATTCAACACCTGTCTGAGCGATAGCTGCTGGAAGTTGTTTAACAAAAAATTCTGCTGTAGATGGGGTTCTCTCTTCTTTAATAGCTTGTTTTGTCAACTCTTTAGCTTTTCTCTCTAAGAAATTTGCTCTTTCCCCCAATGATTTACCTGTGATTTGTTTAGAGATAGGTGTAAAAATTCTCTCACCGGCAGAATAAGATTTTGAATCAAAAACATTAACGTCATTATCGGTTAATTTCGTGAGGGAGGAATCAATAGAATTTATATCTTCATCGGTTAAAATACGGCTAGAATAATCAGAAGAATTAAAAGAAGAATCAAGATCGGAAATGTCTTTATCTGTTAGGGTTTTGGCAGCCATTCACCACTATCATTTCTTTTATAGGTTATACCATTGATAATTCTGGTATCACCTGATTTGTATTTACTGGTAACTTCTGAAACGATTTCTTCTGTTGTTTGAGGTAATTTCCCTTCATTTAAAAAATTGTATAAATCTGAACCGCCAATATTAAATTTATTATCTTGGGTTTTTACGATATCTTTTGCTCCTATTTTGAATCTAGTTTTTTCCTTTCCATCTGCTCCGACAAGAATAAATTCTTTCTCTGCTTCTTTTTCTTCTTTCCTCGATTGTCTTTCACGTCCCCTTTCTTGGGCTTCGGCAAATCCCGTAGATAATCCAGCGGCCTGCGGAAGAATAGAAGGGAAAATTGAACCAGCGGCAGAAGCAGCCAAAGGAATTCCAAGTTGTTTTAGAAAATTAATGATAGGAGATCTTCCTGGAATTTGAGGAATTTGAGTTGGACCCTGATTATCTAATATCGGTGGTGTAACTGTAGTTGGCAAAGATGATTGCGGTGTTTCTGCAAATTCCTGTCGGGGTTTTGTTATTCTTATTCTTCCTAAATCGATTTCTTTTTGAGCTTGAGAAAGACTATTCAATATTGGCCCATAAATAGTCCCTTGAGAAGAAGCAATAAGAGAGGCTTTTATTGCTTCTAGTAGTGGGTTATTATCAGCCATTTTTATCTCCTTTTGAAGCTGAAAAACGAGATGGATTACCAAGAAATCCGCCAGCAGCAGTTCCTAATCCTTGAAATAAAGCCATCTGTAATGCGGATTTTTGTTGCTCTGCGGCAATTTGTCTATTAATATCTTGGCCTCTTGCATTTAGAATTGCTGATGAATATGCCTCCGGTGATTGGACTGGACTCGCAAATTGAGGTGGGGTAAGTCCAACATCAGGAAAAAGAATTTGTAAAAATGGCAAAGCAGCTTGAATAGAATTTAATTGCGCCCTTTCTTCTCGCCCAATATCTTCTTCTGAAAATGCTTTTTGCAAATCAGCAACAGCACGTCCTTCTTCTTGGATAGACCTGCCACCGTATAATCCACCCCCTAAGTTAGCTCTTTCTCTTAATGCTTTAACAAGCTCACTTTGGGCTTGCCCTCTACGATAATTGATAGCTTCCTGTTGAGATGGTGCAATACCAGTTGGAGAAAATAAATTCTGAAATATATTTGAAGCAAGTTGATTACGGATTGATGTTTCTTGTGGAAAAACTTGTTGTCTAGTACTCTCAAAAAGTTGAGTTATCGGCAATAAGCCATATTGTGGATTTGAAAGAATTCCAAATTGTGTCGCTGCTGATTGGGGATCAAGTTCATTTTTAGCTGTCTGGATTTCTCTAGCTTGCTCTACTGGACTGGGAGGCGGAGGCGGAGGCGGAGAGGCCTCACTCTTTTTTTTACCACCGCAATAACAACCTAAAAAACGGTTATTGCATTTATTCAGTGGACATTTGAATAATTTTTTAAATAATTGCGTAAGCATAATCAACTCCTTTTTTTACTGCTCTATTTCGTGTGAGCAATTTTGAAAGTCTACCATCATATTTTTCTCTAGACCAATATATATATTTGACATTTTTTGTTCTATGATCTTTTTCTAATAATCTAATAAATAGATTAATTATTTTTCCTTTTCTATATTGGGGGTGTATCCACAAATCATTAATATAAAGATATTCACTATCATTTTTATTTTTCCCTTCTTTATCAACTGTTTCCCATCCTATATACGCATAAATAAAACCCTGTTCATTTTTTAGAGAGAATATCATTTTATTGCTTCTTCAAGTTCCTGTAACTCCTTTTCAGTAAAATTTAATTTTTGTTTTATTTTATCTCTGGCTTGTTTCTTTTTTTCTTCCTTTTTATCTTGAATCGGTTTGTCAATCTTTTCATAGTGAAGTTGCGCATAATCGCGAGGATTGATATATTTCTCCTCAACATCATTTTCATTGTATCCTGATTGAACAGCGTTTTTAGTTAAAATTCCCAGGGGAGCATCTCCTGTCTGATATTCAATAGGAAAACCATCAGACTTACGGATACAAACCCTATCGGCATAAACTGAATTGATAATAATTAAATTGAAAATAATTAAAAATATAACCATGAATTCCTCCTATTATTCAAAGGCCAGATAATTAACCGTGACAGTACCGGTTGGACTGCCACCTTTCGTCCATGTGATTGTAAAACCATCGCTTCCAAAAGTTGTAACTTTACCTTCATAAGTTGCTGAACCATCTTCCAAATCAGCAACCAAATTAGCATTAGAAGTATAGGTATCTGCGCTAGCACCATTATTATCAGCAGAGGCTCTCGGCCCTAAACCATCATCCAATCCCCATGAAGCTTCATCTGAATTATTTTGTATTGAAAAAGCGATTATCGCACTTGGTTTGAATCCTACGCCTGTAACTTCTTGTGTCCCAGAAGCAGTAGAGGTATCCCTTGTAAATGAACCAACCTTTACCCTAGTTTTTGCGCCAGTGGCAGTTCCACTAAAAGTAACAGTAGAAGAAAATGTATTCGTTCCAGAAAATGTGTTGGTTCCTGAAGAAGTAATATTTTGGGTAATGGAAGATAAGTCAACTTTACTATTAGATATTGCTGCATTACTGGCAATATCAGCATTGACTATTGAACCATCAGCAAATGTATCCACCCCAACAGAAAGATAATTAAATATAGCATCTTCGTTAGAGGTGACAGCAGAACTACTTATTGTCGTATTGGTTGAATATGTAGCAATTCTCGTAGGTGGGGAAGCAAAGACATTCATTGACAACATAAACCAGATAATTAATAATCTTATTATTTTCATAGATCTCCTTTATGGCGACATTGTTACAGAATAAATCGTACCTCCAGCTTTAGTTTGTAATTTTATAATCCCACCAGAATTAAGAATCCATATCTCACCATTTTTGGCATCAGATTTAGTTGATGTTACAATATCTATTTCTTGTCTTCCATTCTGAATATTCCACAAATCTTCAAGATATTTATTAAGTTCAACTATCTGTCCTTCATCTATTGGATAATTTAATTTAAATGGTTTGTTAACTCTTAAACCAAAAATATCTGAACAATATAAGAGGATAAATAAAACAATAAATAATTTATTGGACATCTTGTCTCTCTGCTAGAAGGTTAAATCCATATATATTAAAAGTCTTGTCTATTTCATCTTGTGAAAATTGTATCTGTACAAACCTGCCGTTTCCTTTTAACTTTGTTGTATAGAAGTTATCCCCAAGAGAACCCCAAGTTGCCACATCCCATAATGCCACATCCCATAATGAACTTGAGGGAGGGGTGAGGTTTTTAGTTTCATTATCTAAAACACCACCGAAATCTTTAGCAAAACTTACCACGACTTCGCCATTATCTTCTTCTTTTCCCCAATAATATATTTCTCGAAAAGTCTTTACTCTTGTGGCGTCACCAAAATCATACCATTTTGATTTATGAAAAGAATTAATGTCTCCTATAGAATAATTACTTGTTGAATCTGGCGTTGTTGAAAATGCCGATTCTACGATAACCCCTGTTGTTAAACCGCTAATAATTATTTTTTCCTGCCCAGCTCCGGTTCCAGATGTTATCCTAACTATTGCCCCAGTATAAACACCAACAGAAAGACCGGAATCAATAAGGGCCTGTAAATCTGTTCCAAAGTTAGTTGAAAATGTCCCTATGCTATCCAATACACCTATGGCCCCATCAACATCATTATTATTATCTGGGTCGTCCATCCAATAAATAAAAGAATCATAATTTCCAGAATAAGTTTTAACAATTCCACTAGAATCTTTTATCCTTGCAAAAGCATTAGAATTTATCTGGTCATATTTAAACCATTCATTGATAAAAACGTTATAGACCAATACTATATCATTGGTTGTAGCGGTATCGGTTGTTAATGAGATAAAATAATTATCCCCATCAAATACTGCAACAGCATACTCAAGTCTAGTCTCCAATAAATTATCAAGAGTAGTTTGTATCAGACTCCCTATATCAGTAATAAAAATACCATTGAATAAATAAATCCTTTTTTCTTCACTAATAAAGATAATCCCAAGTCTATCATTTGGTAAATTTACAGTTTGTACGCTATTTTTGGCTATGGCACCGATGCCATCAATAATTTTTATAAAAACAAATACATCATTTCCTCCGACTAAAGATGCTTTCCAAATAGACTTTCGCATGAAGATATACAGATCTCCATACATCTCCCGGAAAGCGACAATCTCATCACCACTTAATGAAGCAATATCAACAAAATCTTCATTGGAAAATGTATTGATAGTCCCGACATTACCCCACCTAAAACGTGTCGGTCTGGCGGTACCACCTTCATTAGTATTTCCGAAAATAAGATAGTTTCTAAACCATGCAGTTGCTTTTGCAGTTGTTATTGTATCAGTTAAACCAGCAAAACCTACCATAGACCGACTTGGTATATTATCAATTTTAAGAGGTCTATCTATATTATTTGTGCAAATGGCATTGTCTAATGCCATAAGGCAGACAAATTGATTATTTGCTCCGTCAGTAATAACACCGCTGCCACTTACTGTTTGCCAAGTTGTCCCAGTGTCATATTTTAATTTATGACCGACAAAGCCAAATGTATAACTTGAACCATTCGAATACTCAGAATCGAATAATCCAGTGATAGCAGGAGAATCCATATCTAAGTCATCTAATCGTCCCGTAATAAGACTTTGCCCAGGTCTTTTGACAAGATTAAACGAGCTTGATAATTGGACATTTAATAAATCAATAGCTCTACCATCATCGATATTGGGAGCTGGGGTTTCTGTATCCAGCCCACGAAAACCCATGATCTTTTGTGATGGATAACTTATAAGACGCGGATTATCGTCAGCCCATACCGGGCTTATGAGAAAGAACGATATAAAATAAATAAACCATTTAAGCAACTACATCCTCGCTTCTATGCAATCTTATTCCAGAAGATATTCTTGGAGTAAACCGCCGTAATTCAGTTAGGGCATCTGATTTTGTCCTATCATCTGCAATCATAGCCCTTACCATTTTTTCATAAAGAGCTTGCATCACAATAAAATCAGATGTCTTACCTAAATATTGGTAAACCTTTGCCAAAGTTCCCATCCTGACAATATGATGCCATTTACCATCAAATTCAGGAACATCAGTATCACTAAATAATTCTCTTATCCTTTTGTAATATTCAAGATACATAGTTATCGTTGCATTTGGTTTAGGGTAGAGTGTAATAACTTTAAATCGTGGACTTATCTCCTCTGCTCCGAGAACAACTAAAGTGACACTGTTTGAATTTCTTCTGAATGTTATATTTCCAGTTGTTTTGGCTGATTTAGAAACAAATATTTCCCTAGCATCGAATGTTTTCGTACCACTTACTACGGTAGTCCCATTTAAGATATATGTGTTCGATTCAAGTCTGCCTGATATATAACCAATAACAACTGCCGAAAAAGATGTGCCGTCCGAATTTGATGATGAGATTATATCTATCAGATCAGCGGCAGCTAATCTAGTTGAAAGACCATCAATCTCCCAAAGTCTATAGATAAGAGGATTTCCAGAAGTGTCGGGATCTGGAATTTCCCTGAAAAATATTTCATCAGAAACATAATCTAATTTCGCTGGCGTATTTAATTGCCTCAATATCCCAATTTTATCAACATCCCTTTCCATAACATAATCTTCTGTTCCACTTGTTGTCGTAAAAGTAGTTTTTCTCTTTAGCCAACTCCATAAATGATATACTGGTTTATCAAAAGCCCATGCTGGGCTGCCTATTTCTTGTAATGTTATATTAATAAAATCATCAACAATAGTGCCAATCTGAGAAGCTAATTGATTTGTTGTCGATATAACAGAATCTCTTATTTGTTTTTTGGTTGCAATTGGCATAATCTTTCTCCATTCAAAGAATATAACCCAGCATATCCTAATACTGCATATGAAGCAGGAAGCCACAGATGTGCGGGATAATTAAATAAACAACTTATTAAAAATCCTAAAGTCATTGATTTTAAAGTGATTGCCTCTTTAGTGTTTAAATTTATTAAAAAATATCCTCTAATAACATTTAAAAACAATATTAAACCTACAAGCCCTAATTCCACCAATATTTGAAGATATTCAAGATGGATATGCATGGCATTTGGAAATTTGCTTGTGGTATAAGATAATGCAACTGTGCCTAAACCTAAACCAGAAAGGAAATATTTTTTACTCCCATTAAAATAATATTGCCATATCTCATATCTGCCATTACTACTCAAAAAATCAGAGATTATCTGCGTATTTTTAAAATACATAATTAAAATAACCGAGAATAGGCTCATCATAGTCAAAATAGTGAATAATCTTTTATTCAAATAAAAAAGACTATAAATTGAAACTCCGAATAATACTGCAATGCCGGAAACAGCAGATTGCCCCATCGTTGTTCCAGTGAGAAATATGAGTATAATCAAAAGTAAAATAATTGAAAGGATATCCAATCTTTTACCATAGTAAATAAAAATAGGCAAAGTCATGGCTAAAAGACCAGCAAGATGAGTTGGCTGTCCTATGAAACCTATGACAGGATTATTGATATTTCTGAACCATTCATATTTGAAGTATATAAAAAATTGAGCCAATCCAAAATTTTGCAGCGTACAAATCAGTAAAGTCCCTATGGTAACATAACGTAAAATCATGAATATATTTTTGATATCTTTTTCTATTAAATATTCAGAAATCCCTTTATAAATAATTACCATTGTAAGTATATTCAAAAACCAAAATATATGATCGGGGATACCCCTGACAAAAACCCAAATTATAGTTGTCAAAAAAGACCAAAAAAATAATAAAGCTAAAGGGATATTTTTAATTTTTACATTACCATTAGGAGATTCTGTAAAAAACAATGAAAATATTATTGCAGCCGTTATTTGGACCCAAAGTCCATTCGCTTGCCACATATTTAATTTATAGAATAAAAATGGCGATAAATTGATACCAGAATAAAATATTATAATAACCCAAACCATTTATTAAAAAGGGGTCTATTCAAGCGATGACCCTAAGAACGCCATTACTTATTTATTGCAATGGACACAAACAGTTGCATTGCCTGTTCCGGAAGCTGTAACCACTATACCAAAATTGGCATTATCAGTAGTACAACTCCTAGCTGAGCCAGCAGTACTGGAACTGCAAGCCAACCCTTTGACAATATTCAAATGCGCTGCAATGGTATCAACAGGTACCGGGCCTCTAATAACTATTGTTCCTGAACCACTAGCAACAATATCATCAGGATAAACAACCCCGGCAACAAGATAGGTATCGGCTGTCGTTGTTGTAGTGACCCAATTGTCATTATCCCCAGTTGAACTATCCCCATCCCAGATAACAACATCACCAGCATCTAAGGTAGTTGAACCATTATTATAAACATCAAGAAACCATAATTCAGGTCCCCCTGTTTGCGGTTCCATTGAATCTGGGATTGCAGCAGCAAAAGACACTCCACACAAGAAAAGGAGTGCTATCAATGATAGTAAATATTTTTTCATTTTAAGCTCTCCTTTCATTAACCTGTAATATTAGTGAGAACGCCACTTGTCCGCCTTTGCCCAGCAGTCAAATTGCAGAATATATATAAAAGCGAACTTGTGACTAATTGTTGATGCGATTGTTCGAAGGCAGTCATCGCCATATTGCCCTTACTCAATACTTGAAACTTTATCGAATTAGTATCGATAAAATACATTCGGCTAGCAGGAACATTATCATCAAAAAAGACTGGTAGATCCGCATATAAAAGATTCTTAAAACCAGCATCACCACTGTCCAGTTTAAGATAGCGGACATTAGCAGTCAAAGCTGTCTGATAAAGTGACCAAATAGCCTTAGTTGTAACAATCATTGTTGGCCCTTGTTTTCCGAAAGTACAAAGAGTCAACAATCTATCCATGGCTCCGGTACCGGCCTGAGCCGTACCAAAAGCTGTGATAGCAGATGTATCTGTCTGATTACGCCAATAAGCATTGGCTGTCGATGGGATACCACCTACGTCAGTATCAGCAGTAGGCGCATTTGCGACAAGTCGAGGAACAGAATCAATATCATCTGCACCAACGGCTGTATTAAAAAGTTGGTCGCCTAATTTTTCACCCATCGAGATTTCGGCTTCCATCTTTTTTTCCTCTACATAATCGATAAGTTTTTCCTTATCACCTGCGTTCATCGCCTCTTCGACTTGTGAGATAACGATAGAACCAGCTATAATCTTAATATCGTAGGCTGCACGAGTAAGATTATCCTGGAAGGTTGTCGGGATTGTTCCAAATTTACCAACGGCACCAAAAGTATTGTTCTCTTGGAAGAAAACCGGCATAGTAAATTGGCGACCGCCACCGACAATCTTTATATTTCCTCCTTTTCTTATTTGAGATAGGAGGGCATTATTCGTTACAACATTATCAAAAATCTCATTGGCGAAGTTCTGTAGAGTTGTCGCAGCTAAAGTAGCAAAATTAGTATTTCCAGTTGCCATCTAAGAACTCCTTTAGTACAAAAAAGCAATCAATACAAACCCATCTCTTTCGCTTTTTGCTCCGCAAATTCCCTAACTGTTTGTTTTGGCTTCTGCGGTAAACCAGAAACAGATGGTATAGAAGTCGTTTCTAAATTGGCTGAGGCTTTTTGTTGTACTTTTGTCATTGCCTGTTCTTTTACCTGTTTAACCTTTGTCTGGGCATTTTTTTCGAAGAATACGATTTTATAGGCGTCATCGGGAAAATAACCGCGCTTTACATATTCAGCGATAGAATTTTCTTCCTCTGAACCAGATTTAACATCTGGATGCTGATTTTGAAAACGTTCATAAGCAATTACCGATAAACTTGTTTGAAGATTTTCCAATGATTTCTGAAGTTGTCCAGCTTTTTCATTGGCAATCTTATCTGCCTCAAAGTGTATTATAGATTGAAGTTTATGTTTATCGTCCTCAGACATCCCTATGTATGGATTTGTCTCTTGTAGTTGTGATTGTTGAATGACAGGACGTTGAGATAGATTTTCAGCTAAACGCCTGAAATGTTCGGCCTCCTGTTCAGCCTTTTTTGTCCTTTCATTTAATTCTCGAAAACGTGGATGCTCATGAAAAGGTTTTTCTTCTTCCTGCTCGGCTTGTTGCGCAGGTGCCTCTGCGGGAGCTACAGGTGACGACTCCTGTGTTTCGTCTGCTTGCACGTCAGACGATTCCGTGCTATTAGCGTCTTTGAATTGATCTTCCATATCTTCTCCTTACGGGTAGTGACGAATCTACTTTATCGTCAAATTTAAGTTTTAAGTAACATAAGGTATAATCCTATCTCTTTCTGGTTTCTCAATAATGATAGTTGTCATTTTAGGCTTTTCTATGATCTTTTCGATCATTGGTCTGTGTTGTTTATTAGAAATTCCCCTCATCTCTTTTAACAGTTTATTCAAGCCAAATTCCAGTTCACCAGAAGTTGCAGTTTTCATAGTTACTGTCCCAAGATAATCTTTTAAAGAACGATTGGAAACTCTAAATATATCCCTGATATTATCTGGGATATAATTTAATTTACTTTCAATTTTACTTAATCTATTTTCCAGTTTATCGCCCAAATATTTAATCGATTTATCGTTTGAAATAATTTTTATAAGTCTTTGTATCTCATCAACAAGATCATCCGAGTTGTTGTTTTTTATCACCTTCTCTAAAGATGTTCCCAAAGATGTTATTTTTTTATCAAAGGAATCTTTTGAATCTTTTGAATCTTTTTTCTTATCAGATAAACCGCTAATATTTATTTTAATATCTGGCATTATGTTTTCCCTACCCTACCGAGTGTGCTTTTTGAAAATTGAATATCCGCCTTAATCCCTCCGCGAGCTTCCCCAAACGATTTGATTTTTTCCGAAGAACGAGGAGTGTCTTTTGTTGCCGTTCCTGAATTCCTATCGGTTGTTCCTGGGTATCCACTTTTTTGTGGCATCTTTTTTCCTCCTTTCTGTTAAAATTATTTATATTTTTTAAAAAACATTTTGAACATATATGTAAGATTTCTTCTCCAAGGTCATTCGTTATATGTGCCGAAAAATCATTTCGTGCGTTATGACATAGGCAACAAACAAGTTTCATTTCTTGCCAAAAACTCCATCTTTTTTAATTTCTTCTATTATCTTTTTCTGTTTTCTGGCCGTTTCTTCAGATTCCCCTGTCGAGATGATATTATGACTATTCATATATTCTGCTTTTTCTTTAACGGAGTGAAAAGTCTTTCTTATGGCATCATCAAAATATGGTCTATCATCCCTGGGGAACCATACCGTTTCACCTGATTTATCAATGTATTTTTTATTTTTTAATATAATAAACGTCACAAACTTGCTCCTATTTCAGACGGAATAGACGGCATTGGTTGGGAAGCCTGGCGTTCCAAGGCATTTCTATTGCTTCCGACCGTTGTGCCTCCTTTACCGCTAATAGCTAAAGGATCAACCAAGCCCCGTGTCTGCGGAGTGATATTTTGAATGACCTTACCAACATCTTTTGTTATTTCTGGGAAAAGTCGTAGATACATCTTTAAAAGTTCTGCTAAATCCACTTTTTTTCCTTGTTGTTGCATAAGCGTGATGACATCTGTTCTAGCCAAGATACTAAAAAGATTTTCAAATTGTTTTCTAATGATAGCCAAATCTGGTTTTTGGCTGGACCCGATTTCAATATCAAATTCATAATCCCCAGTCTGCATCTTTTCTGAATTATTGATTCCCGTAGTAACCCAATTATAAATAGGGAATCCTCTTTCGTCGATTCCGCTTACACCATTGATAAGTTCTAATTCTTCTAAATCAACAAAGAACCTTATGACCTGCCATAATTTTATGGCTTGTTTTTTAGTCATTTTATTAACGGCAGAATTCATATCGCTTAATCGTAATGTCTGACCGCCTTGCTCGATAGTGGCTTCTGTAGCTGTTTGCGAAGAAGAGACGCCGGTCAATTGCGCTCTTGTCAGCCCAGTTTGGATAGTGACGATATCGATAATTTGGTCTGCAAGAATTTTTAAATCTCCTTTGACTTGAGTAAAATTCAATTCTTTGAATACCATATTAGGATCTTTCGTAGTTCTAACAATAGCTCCTATACCGCCATTTTCAAGATTATTCATGCCATCAGGAGTCACATCATTCTCATTAACCGCTATTTTTGGTACAAATTTATCCACTTGCTCCAAAATATTATCTATGGTAATAGTAAATCTATCTTGCAGGTTCTTTATTTTAGTTATATCACTGACAGCAAAAGCCTTATGTCCATGTTTATTAAATGTAAGTTCTCCGAATTGCCAACCATCTATTTTATAAATAGTTTTTTCATGATAATGCTCATTAAATTCATCTTGGTCTTTAGAAATAACTAAAAGATATACCCCATCTTCTGTCCTATAATGGATTTCATATAAATATAATATCTTAAATTCTTCAATCTGAGTTTGAGACATCTTTACAAAAGAAGATTGCGGGATATTCGGTTCTATTCCTTTAAGTTTTGAAGTATTTTTATATTTTTTATTTGATTTCATCTGCGCTACTGTTCTTTTAAAGCGTTGCCCAATCCACATACTTTCTTCTAAATTCAAAGCCCTAGGATCTTTTAAAAAATCAAAAGGAGACACATAAGAGATATAGGGTGACTCGGATTCTATATTTTGGTTTACCTCAGGCATGGTTTTTTCATTCTCTTTGGAAGGCTTTTTAAGACCCAATGTTATCAATCCTTTATCAATGGCCGATAATTTCTTTTCTTCTTCTTTTATATCCATTCCAAATTTTGTGGCATAACCGACTTTATAATATCCATGTCCCAAAACATAGGCATCCCAAATTATTCTTTGGTTGATTTCATCAATATCTAATCTTCGATAATAATAATTGATAATATCCTGGACAATCGGGGCGGTGTCCTGAGAATCGGAGCGTGTCGGCAAAACGAGGACTTTCGGATTCTTAAAGTATAATGATGGGACTATGTTTTTTGTGATGGCGTGGATAATATTTAAGGTCGTCGTTATTTCTTCGTCACCTATAAATAGTTTATTTGCAAAACCACGCTCAAAAAATTCTATATTCTCTCCGGCCTTAGATATTTTTTGTTCTTCATATTCTCCAAATTCTTTCTTACGAAATTCCTCGGCCAAAGAAATTTCATTTCGCCAACGTTCAATATCTATTATCTTTGGCATTATTTTTCTTTATTTTTCTTTGATAATTATTTTTCCGCTATCTTCTATGGGAATATCGTTGGGACGCAATTCTTCTTTAAATCCCTCTTTAGGCTCTGATTTTTGGTCTTTCGGTAAATCTTTCGATTTTAATTTCTCAAAAGCCATTTTCTTCTCCTTTCTTATTTTACGTTTTTTAATTCTCATATCTCAATCGGTTTAAATCTTCTATATCTTAAAGGCAATCCATTTTGACTTGATAATAGGCTTCTGTTGATTTTATCTATGATGTACGCAGGCGAATTATGTGGGATATTTTTTTCTAAAATAATTCCGCCTACCCGAATCAACTTAATATGATAAGCTAAAGAATCCAATATATCATCATGTAAAGGCCTATGGGAGGGTGTGTATTGTAGCATCTGGAAAGCAAGCTCACTAAAAGCCCCTTTCAATCCCTCCACATCTTTACCGGGAAATCTTAAGGCCCCTCTTTCATGGTAAGGTTGGACGGCAAGTATCCTGACGTGTTTCCCTTCTCCGCGTTTGGCAGAGGCGGTAAAAATTTCTGTAGAAAATAGCTTAAATTTTTTATTTTTTCTTTCTTCATCAGCAGCTAACTGAATCTCTCTTTCAAGCATCCCTTCATACATATTTTTTTCTATACCAAATTTCTGGAATCTCCATTTATAAGAAAGCCTGATAATCTCTGCTACTATCTGATTCGGTTTAAAATGCTCATTAATACAATCTAAAATATACATATTCAAATCCGAATCAGTTCCAACGACCGTAATGCCAGTAAAATCCTCTCCATCTCCGGCTGGGTCGCAGGTGCAAGTCATAAATAATTTTTCATGATCAATATTTCTTATATCTCCATAAAAATTAAAATCTGTATATTTGAATAATGCCGTTGAATCATCTACTGGGGAATTCTTATAAAGACAGGAATAAATATAAGACCCTTGTTCTTTTTTCTGCTGTTCAAGAAACTCTTTTGTGAGTCCTATAGATTCAAAAGGGTAAATTCCTTTATCTTCAGCGGATTGTATAAAAATACCAAAATTTCCCTGATTTTCATTGAGGATTCTTCCATAAGCATCCCCAAAATGCCAACGTGTTCCTACAATAATAACTTCACCGCCAGGCTTTAAAAGCGATAATGATTTCTTATAACAATCATAGACTTTATCCATCTGTGATTTAGTGGTGACATTCAAATCCGAGACAATATCATCGAAAATAATAATATCGTAATGCATCCCGACTTTCGATGATTCAATTCCGCCTGTGTCTACAGTAGGCTCAACATGGGCAAAGGTCCTTGTCCTAACAACAATCTGTGATTCATTCCATTTGCCTTTATGCGGGTCTGTCTCCCATGAAGGAAAGTATTCTCTAAAAGAAGAATTAGGTGCATCACCATAGATATGGTTCTTGATACCCTGTAGGAACCCCTGTGATTTGGTAGCCGAATCGGAATAGATCAAGACCCTGTTATTGGGGTTTTTAATAAGTTTCCATAGTGAATAGCCTTGCGTCACAATACACGACTTTAATGAGAACCTCGGCATCAGGATGAGTTTAAACTTGTGGGCATCAAACTGAAGAAACCGGCACAATCCGGTATGTTCTTTGCAGATATCACTGAATCCAATATCACTATTCATCCTATGGCCAAGACAATCTTTTATAAAGGCCTCAAAATTTGCCATGAATCTTGGGATATTGCTTATAAGGACTTCATTCATATCAAATAATTTTAAATTTATGGTTCAGCCTGATATATCCGGCATTTTTCATTCAGGTATTCGCGTAAACACGAACTAAAAAATAAAGATTTCATTGTTTGGATATGATAATTATTTTCCTTAAAATGCCCGTTTAATTTATTAAAATCTCTCCCTATTGGCTCAAAATAATCCTTAAATCCCTTAACCATGGAATAAGGGACGAAATAATGTTTTCCACCTGATTCAAAATGGACCCTCCTGAGGATCTTTTTTCTGAACCACAACTTTATTTTTCTCATCTTACCCGCCAAACAAAAAGGCTAGAGAGTGTGCGCACCCATTAGCCTTTTAATATATGTTTGGTTATCTTAACGGAAACTATCCGTCAAGTTTTAGAATATCCAGACTTAAATATAAATAATCAAGGGCTTTTGCCTTTATGGACAGCCTTGAAGAATTCTACCTGCCTCAATCTCTTTTGTGCAGCCTCTTTATCGTTATAAGGCCCGCCAAGATTTTTCCCTTCCCCGGATACCACATAATAGCCGTCTTTACGCTTGACTATCATTCAATATCTTGGTTTTTTCTTTTTTGACTTTTTTAGATATTTTTCCAAATTCATCAGTAAACACCTCCCTTTTCATATCCAGGATTCCCTGGATCTTGCTTATACTTTTAAAATAATTCGGCAGTTTCTCTAGTTTCTCTATTTTCATCTACAGGAGTTTATCCTTCAACTGATTAAGGTTAATATCGTTTATTGTCCATTTAGCCCCATCATCTTGGAACATATCTATAAGAGACCGGATACATCGTAATTCATTTTTATTCAGTTTACTGTATCTTTTATAAGGAAACTTCTCGGACTTTTGAATACCTGCAATCATGTTCCTTGTCAATATACGAAACAACCTTATATTGCCTGCCGTTTCTCAAAATCATTATGTCGTTTCCGGTATCGGCTAAATCGAGATACTTCCTCAACCATCGCCTAAATTCCCGTATGTTGACTGTGTACATATCCATATCTTATGTGATTATTATATTGTGTACACAAACTTCAATTTTGATGTGCGGTGTACGGATGGGGCTAACGTATACTAAACGCCGAAATCCCTTCCCTACCCCACATCAAAGCCTTACTATAAATCATCAAATAAAAACTAGTGTAATTCATACACATACCTGCTTTATTTGTCATAACTAATTGGTGTATATAGATTTATACTAGTTAACATAATCCACATTATAGGAAGTTGGCAAACCCAATGTATAAAATCTTTTGTCGTTTATAACATTATTTTTCTAACAGAGTGAGAAAGGAAAGAATATATT
>C687J35021_10001521_pt1 | contig 17623 bp, 22 predicted proteins | sample RifCSPhighO2_12_FD_35021 | JGI IMG/M metagenome (IMG submission 35021)
GCGGCGGCGCAGGGGGTGATACGTCGAGTGGTGTGGTGGAAATTTTCCGGGGTGATTTTTGGGGAGGTGCGCAAGTGGGGGTCTTCCTCGCATGGGTGTGAGGATCGAGGGGGCGCGGTTGAGTTCTCGCGGTTGGGTTGCCGACCGGCGTCATCAAGTGCCTGCCTGTTGTAGTCACGAGGATTACTGGCGCTGGTTGGAGAAGAGGCCCCAACCTGTGCCGCACAACTGGTTTTGTGAGGATTGCAGTCAGGAGTATGCTCGACGCATGCAGGCTGAGGGTCGTTGTGCGCACCCGCGGGTGAATTTTATCCGGGATGAGGACGGGTTCATCTCCGGGGTGTTGCCGGCTGATGATCCGTTTTTTCCTGTGCCGCGTAGTCGAGACAAGTAGCGCGATGTCGGTCAGGCAAGACTGGTATATCCAGAGCCATCGTGGGATGGCGCACCCGAAGAAGCGGCTGTATGCGCAGTGGGTGGCGGATCAGCTTGAGGTAAGCCTAGAGCATTTTCTGGACATCGTGCGCAAGCGCAAAATTGCGAAGGTTGCCAGGATGTTCCGGCGGCGCTCGCGGCGTCGTACAATCGAGAAGGGAGGTTACAAGATCGGACCGCGGGTGAAGCAGCATCAGGCGTACTCTGGGGAGGGGGAATTCGACGTGCTGCTCAGGATAGCGGGGCTTTCGACAGCCGGTTTCGCCGAGGTGAGCGGCATGGGCAAGTCCACCATCAGGCAGTGGTTCGGGCACCCGATGTATTCATGGCCCTGCAACTTCCTTCGCACCTACATTTGGGCGCAGCGCATGGCTCAGGTGCTGGAGGCGCGCGGCATTGATCCGGGACAGTACCGGGTGGGCGAGTTGGAGATGGAGCCGATGAATGCCGGGCGCTATCCGAGGACCGAGGAGCAGGCGCGCGCGCTGCTGTCGAGATCTGGATGAATGTCGATCCCGACTGGAGTGTCGCGCGCGTCGCGGTGACCACGCTGATGATCCGCGCCGGGGTGCGGCTTCCGGTGGAGATCGCCACCTGGGAAGGCGGGTTGGCCAATGCCTGCCTGTGGGGGTTCGGGGCGCGGCGCTGCATCGCCGTCAGCTGGGGACTGCTTGCGATTCTCGGTACGGCCGAACTGTGCGCCATCGTCGCCCACGAACTGGGGCACTACTGTCTGCGGCATCAGCGGCGTCTGGCGCTGCACGTGGGGGCTCAGGCGAGTGCTCTAGTTGCTGGCCTAGCGATGCTCACGACCGGATCGGAGCTCGCTTTCATCGCGTTCATCGCCTCCGGGTTGATCGGGTTCTACTACCATCGCCTAGTGCTGGATATGGATTTCCAGGCCGATGCCTGGGCCTGCAAGTTCTGCGATCCGCGGGACTTGAAGTCAGCGTTGCACAAAATCGCCGTCGCCAACGGGTGCGCGCCGCCGCGGCGACGCATTGCGGAGCTGGGATTGTGAGCGCGGAAGCCGGCGAATCGATCAAACCCGCAGCCGCTGCGGGCTCGCTGGACGTCAGGGTCCTGGAGAACTTCAAGGACCCGATGTGGCGGCTGTGGAACCTGTACTGGATCATCGACGATGGCGGCAACGAGATTCACTTTCAGCCCAACGACATGCAGCAGATGTTCCTGCGCGACATGTGGTACAGGAACGTCATCAGCAAAGGCAGGCAGCACGGCATCACTACCGTCGTCGATCTGGTGATCCTGGACAACTGTGCGTTCTACGACAATCAGACCGGCGCCATCATCGCCCATACACTGGACGACGTGAAGAAGATTTTCCGGCGCAAGGTGAAGCATCCCTTCGACCGGCTGCCGGCGGGAATCCGCGACGCCCTGCGCCCGAGCAACGACAGCGCCAACGAGTTGATCTTCGCCAACGGCAGCGAGATCAGCGTTGACACGTCATTTCGAAGTGGCACAGTCAACTTCCTTCACGTAAGCGAGTACGGCTGGATCAGCCTGAAGTACCCGGACAAGGCGATCGAGATCAAGACCGGATCGTTCAACACCGTGGCGCAGGGCAACTACATCTTCGTCGAGAGCACCGGCCATGGAGCCGGGGGCGAGTATCACAACCTGGTAAAGGTGGCCCGCGACCTGCAGCGCTCCAAGCGCACTCTCACACAACTGGATTTCAAGTACCACTTCTACCCGTGGTGGATGAATCCGAAGTACGCCCTGTCGCCGCAGGACGCCGAGCAGGTGGTATTCACCAAGGAGCACCGCGCCTACTTCGCCAAAATAGAAAAACAGATGGGATGCAAACTGGGCTTTGAACAGAAAGCCTGGTACATCAAGACCAAGAACATCAACGGCGAGGAAATGTTGAGGGAATTTCCCAGCACCGACGATGAGCCCTTCCTGGCCAGTCTGAAGGGCGCCTACTTCGCCGAGCAGATGGCCGCGGCAAGAGAACAGGGCCGCATCAGCCGGGTGCCGCATGAGCCCGGTCTGTCGGTGGATACCTGGTGGGACCTAGGGCTGGACGACACCAACGCGATCTGGTTCCTGCAAACCGTGGGGCGCGAACTGCGCTTCATCCGCTACGAGGAGGAGCACGACCAGTCTCTGGAGTGGTACATCAAAATGCTGGGCAAACTGGCCAAGGAACACCACTTTCATTACCGCCATCACGTGGCGCCCCATGACATGGTCGAGCGCGAGTACACCACCAGGAAATCGCGCCTGCAGACGGCAAGACGCATGGGGATTAACTTCGTGGTGGCCCCGCAATTCGAACAGCAGGACCAGATCGACGCAGCACGCAACCTCATCCCCATGTGCTGGTTCGACGAGGAAAACTGCGGCATCGGAATCACCCACCTGGAGATGTTCCGCCGCCAGTGGAACGAGAAGCTGGGGATGTACCTTCAGACCTACCTGCATGACGCGCACTCCCACGCCGCCTCGGCATTCATGACCGGGGCGATGATGATCGGCAAACTGGTCACAGGAACGGTGCGCGCCCAGGCGGTTCAGGGGGCTAAGTTCGCGACGTGAAATTCAAGCGCAGCGTGACGGGCGGGAAACTGTACTGGCTGGAGCGCGCCTTCTTCCCGTGCTACATCGGCTTCACGATGGACCCGAAAGCGTGGGCCGCGGAGAGCCCGCTTGCGGGGCAGGGCGGAACCGCCCCGTAGTACGGAAGTGCCGGTAAAGTGAGGCCGGCGCGGGGACTTCAGGCCACCTGCTTGCGTTATGGTGAGTGGGCGCTTACCATGGGGCGGTACAAAGCCCGGAGGTCCCATGAACGAGCATCAGCGCAAGATGGCGAGGAAGACCGGGGCGTCCTCAGATTATGCCGGCGGCGGCAGTGTGGGACGCAGTGTGGGGCGCTTCGGACCGATGGGACCGGCGCCAGCCGCGCCCAGACTGCCTGCCGCCCCTGCGTCTCAAGCCCCGGGGCCTTACCGAGCTCCCCTCGCCAGTCCCCCCGCCCCTGCACTGCGGCAGGCTCAGATCGGTCGCGCGATACGTAATCTGCCGCCATTCTCACCGGGTTTCCGGGCCGATGGCGGACTGGTCGACCGGGTAAGCCGCTCGGCCGAATCTGCGGCCGAGAAAGAGGTCAATCGGCAGTTCCGCACTAGGTCCGGACCGATCCTCGAAACGGGCGGCAAGGCCTTGCCCCTCATGGAGGTTGCCAAGAAAAAGGAAGCCCTGAACAAATCCAAGATCGACGCCGCCGAGCGCAAGGCCTTGAACATGAAACACGGCGGCAAGGTGCGATAACAAAATGGGGGCGCTGGGCCTGATCCGCACCCTGAGCAACTCGGAACTCGCCCAGCGCATGCCTTTCGGCTCCCTGGGCAATTCTCTGGTTCAGATCCGCCAGGAAGACGCGCCAATCACCGCACTTTCCGGGCACATTGCCCGGTTCTGGCAGGCCGCACAGACCGCAAAACTTCCCATCGAACGCCAGATGCTGCGCGCCCTGCGACAGCGCAATGGCGTTTATGAGCCCGACCAGCTCGCCCTGATCCGGGAGAACGGCGGCAGCGAAATCTTCATGCTGCTCACTTCGGCGAAGTGCCGCGGCGTGGAATCCTGGTTGAGAGAGATTCTTCTTCCTGATATCGACCAGGCCTGGGGCCTGGACCCGACCCCGATCCCAGACCTGCCTCCGCCGGTACGACAGGCCATCATTGAGACCATCACGGCCGAAGCCCTGCAAGCCGGCTGGCAGATCGATGACCGGCGCATTGACGATCGGCTCCTCAAAGTCAAGACGCTGGCGATGCAGCGCATGAAGGATATCGCCGAGAAGATTGCGCAACGTCACGAGATGAAGATTGCCGACCAGTTCGCCGAAGGCGGCTGGGAACAGGCGCTATCGGATTGCATCTACGATCTGGTGACCTTTCCGGCGGCGATCATGAAGGGGCCGTTTCTGCGCATGCGCTCCACCTTGCAGTGGGTGCCGATGTCCAATGGACAATGGTTCCCGGCGGTGACCCGTAAGCCGGCCCTGGAATACCAGAGACGCTCCCCCCTGGACATATTCCCCGCCCCGGCAATGCGCAACTTGCAGAACGGCAACCTGATCGATCGCTACCGCTTCACCCGCAGTGACATTCAGGACTTGAGAGGCTTGCCGGGCTATAGCGACGACGCCATCGATCAGGTGCTGCGAGACTACGGCGACCGCGGCTACAGCTCCAGACAGGCAAACGAGTCCGAGCGCGCCATCCTGGAGTTGCGCCCGAACGAGCAGTGGGACCCGGAGCAAAGCATCGAGGCGCTGAATTTCTGGGGTTCGGTGTCCGGGAAAATGCTCAACGAATGGGGTGTGCACTACGGTCAGGACATCGGCGGGAAGATCAACGCCTTCCGCGAGTATCAGGTCGAGGCATGGAAGATCGGCCGTTACGTTATCAAGGCAATCCTCAACCCGAGCCCGATGGGCAGAAAACCCTACGACAAAGCATGCTTCGAGGAGATCCCGGATTCGATCTGGGGCAAGGGCGTTCCGGACCTGATGGGTGACAATCAGGGCATGTGCAACAACGCCGCCCGTGCCATCGCCAACAACGCCGCCCTGGCCAGTGGTCCGATGCTGGACGTGGCCGTGGATCGACTGGCCGACGGAGAGAAAGTTACCCGGCCTTCTCCGTGGCGCGTATTCCAGACCGTCAACGATGTGACCGGGACAAATCAGCCGGCAATTCGCTACTTCCAACCCAGACTGAACGTCCAGGAACTGCTGTTGATCTACAACCATTTCAGTGCCGAGTCCGACAACATCACCGGCTTTCCGAAGTACACCTACGGGGATTCGCGGCTCGGCGGGGCGGGCAGGACTTCCAGCGGCTTGGCGCAACTGCTCGGCACCGTCGGCAAGGGCGCCCGGCGTGTCGTTGCCGCCGTGGACCGGGGTATCATCCGGCCCAAGGTACAGGCCAGCTACGAATTCAACATGCAACACGACCCCGACCCCACGATCAAGGGCGATTTGCGGGCGGCGACGCGCGGCACCGCTGCAATGCTGATCAAAGATCAGGCGCAGATGCGGCGCAAGGAACTGTTGCAGGCGACCATGAACCCGCTGGATGCCCAGATCATGGGTGTCAAGGGCCGCGCCCACATCCTTCGAGAGGTGGTCAAAGGCGCCGACATCGACGCCGAAAAGGTCATCCCGGACGGATTGGACCTGGAACTGGTCGCCGCGAACATGCCTCAACCAGCTGAACTGCTGGGGAAAATCGGCCCGAACAGCCCTGCCGCTCCGGGCCTGGGCGGGAGCGGCGGTACGCCAGCCGCGGAACCGAACATGGACGATGCCGGCATGCCGGTGAACGGCACCAGACAGCGTGAGGCGAGTCTGGGCTACGCCGAGGGCGGCATCGTCTCACGGCGGCGGCGCTTCCGCATCGAACGCGACGACGACGGCAGCGTCTACGCGGAGGAATTCGATGACCAATGACGCACTCGCGATCATGCTGCTCGGGTTCCTGGATCGGCCGATGCATCTCGCCCTGTATCAAAAGGGACCCCGCGGCGAGGCGAACCCGAGCCTAGACGACTTCGAACTGTGCAGTCATACCGAAGTGCATGACATCCGGCGCAAAAACTGGAAGGTGAACGAGGCCAGGGTCGAGGCCACCTGCGAACGCCAGATTTTCAAATTCAGCGCCAAGGGGTCCCAGGTAGCAGGCTGGGTGCTGCTGCTTGCTGGGGAGAACGTCGTCATCGATTTCGGCGCCTACGAGCGTCCTTATCCGATCAACAGCGGCAACGAGACGGTCTGGGCGGAACCTCGGCTCAGAATGGCGTCAATCGCTGGGCCTACCTGATGTCCGCGCAACTCATCGCCGTGGCGTTTGCCCGCCTCCAGGGGTTCGCCGCGGCCGGATCGATGTTCCTGCTGGCGCTGCTGTGATGGCCAGCTACACGATCACTCTTGGCGCGCTGAGTCCGTCCGGCGAGAAGCTGCGCCTGGATGTATCCGGGGATATTGTTGTGTCCAAGTGGTTTGAACTGGATCAGTTGCGCACCATGGACGTGGATGTCGAAGCGTTCCTGCTGCAATACCTGAAACTTGCCGCCAGAGGCCGCACCAAGGCTCAGATCAGAACAGCGTTGCAGACCGGCGTGACGGTGACGACATGAGCATCATCGCCGTTCCAAAGTTCTTCTGGCCAAACCAGAGCGTGTCGCGAGTGAACACGACCACCACCAATGCCGGCATGACGACGTTGATCACGTTCGACGCCGCCACAGATGAACTGCTGCTCGTTACCAGGATCCCCAAAACTGGCACGTTGACTGCGGTTGAGTTTCACACCGGCACCGTTTCCACAGCTGGCGCGACTTTTGCGATCGCGCTGGAGACACCTCCTACGGACGGAGTGACGCCGACTGGGACTTTGATAACGGCGAACGCGAACGGTACGGTCGTTGTTGGAACGGGGGACGACAACGTGTTCATGTCGGTCCCCATCAACTCCGGTACCGGAGTGTCTGTTACCAAAGGCACGCCAGTAGCGATACGACTCAGCGTGTCCTCGGGCACGCCGGACACGGTGATCGTCAATGTCGGCTCGCTCCCGAGCGAGCACATCACGCTGTTCCCGTACCTGGTGACGAACACCGCCGCGAGTTACGTGAAGAACACGGCGACCTTCGCCGCCTCGTCATTCGTGCTCAACTACGGTGGCACTTACGAACCGCTGGCCGGCGGCAATCCGATCAGCGACCTGCTGTTCACCACGCCCGCGAACGGGGCCGAGATCGCGCTGCGCTTCCAGACCCCGGTCCCGCTGCGCATCTGCGGCGGGCGCGTGTTCATGTGCAACATAACGGCGGCTGCGGACTTCCGGTTCATCCTCTACGATGCCACCCCGACCATCATCACCGGCGATGCAAGCGGCACTATGTCGGTCGAAGCAAGCGCGGATATCGACGGCGATCTGACCGTTTTTGCCGGGAGCGATGGTTGGTATGAATTCGAGTTCCCGGACAACTTCACTACCGTTGCCGACACCACGTACTACGCGAGCATCTACCGCAAGACCGCCAACGCGCTTGTGGTCATGGAGCGCACCGTGCCCTCAGCGGCGTATCTGGCGGCGCTGCACAGCGGCGCGCAGTGCTACAAGGGCACGCGCAGCGGCGGCACCGGGGTATTCACGGATTCGCAGACTGGCGTGCCGGTGATCGAGCTGGCGATCAACGGCGTGCATGATGGGGCGGGCGGCGGCGGCGGGATGCGTCTTGCAGGTCCTGGAGGACTCGCGGCATGAGCAGAGATTACGCACTTGGCGCGACGATCTACATTCAATTCACGACGCGGGCATTCGCTACCGGTGTACCGACACAACTTGCCGGAACTCCAGTCCTATCGGTGCGTGAACAGGCCAATGCAACACCGATCACGGCTGGAGTGAGCGTCACGGTTGACGCTTGCTCGGTGACTGGTCTGAACGAAGCTGTTATCGTCGCGACCGCCGGAAATGGATACGAAACCGCGAAGGATTATGGCGTCTACATCTCGACCGGAACTGTCGGTGGGACCTCGGTTGTCGGAGAGGTTGTCGGTACGTTCTCGATAGAGAAAAGCCCTGCTGGCGCCGCCGGTGCGGGCCTCACCGATCTGGGCGGCATGTCCACGACGATGAAGGCGCAGGTGCAAGTTGAAGCCGATGATGCTCTCGTGGCAAACCGGCTGGACGAACTCCTCGCTGCCGATAGCGACATCGACGGAGCTGCGCCTCCGGCGGTCGGCAGCGTGTTCCACGAGCTGATGAGCAAAACCGCCGGTTCGTTCACTTTCGATCAAACGACCGACAGCAATGAGGCCATTCGGGATCGCGGCGATTTAGCTTGGAGCACGCCGGTCGGCTTCAGTACTCATACCGCCGCTGACGTGTGGAGTGTGGCAACGCGCCTGCTGACGGCCGGGACCAACATCGTCTTGGCGAAGGGCGTAGGTATCACCGGCTTCAACGACATCGCTGCCGGTGCTCAGATGGACCTCGTGAATGCGCCAAATGCAACGGCAGTCACGGCGATTCAGAGCGGGCTTGCGACGGTGACCGGAGTATCCGCAGTTGAGACCGACACGCAAGATATTCAGAACAGAATCCCGGCTGCGCTTTCCGGCGGCAACATGAAGTCCGATCTGCTCGCCGTCAATGCCAACACCGCAGCCGCTGCGCGCTTGGCGCTCTCGGCAGCGCAGATCATCCCCGGCACCGTGGATACGACCGGCTTTGCCTCAACCGTGACGGAGTTCGAATCCGACGACATCACCGAGGCGACCGCGGATCACTACAACGGCTGCACCATCATCTTCACCTCCGGAGCGCTCGCCGGCCAGCGCAGCAGCGTATCGGACTACTCGCTGGCGACCGGGCGCGGGCACTTCACCGTGGTCGCGCTGACCGAGGCCCCGGCCAACGACGGCACTTTCATTCTGGTGTAGACCATGCTCTACAGCGTCCTCTCGCTGACGGGGACGCCCGGCAAACCTTGGGCGACGTTCGCGCCCAAAGAGACGGCCACGAGCGAATTTCCAAGGCCGCCACACGCAGCTTTCACCGAGCTCCAGTGCTACGCCCTGCCCGGGCCGCCGCATGTTTTCACGGCCAAGACGGCCGCGGCGGTCACCGTGCCGTTCACTGGCCGGCGACGCCGCGGTCGTTTCATCCCGGCACGGGATCTCGAAGCGGTTATCGCCGCCGAGACACCCGAGCGGGCGCAAGTCGAGCCCGAAGCAATCCAGTACGGTGCGGCGATCGAGCTTCTGGCGGCAGCCGCTGCTGGGTGCGACACCGGCCTTGCTTCGGGGCGGCGATCTGTCAGCACTTGCACTGCCGGAATGGACTCGGAGGCAGGCGCCGTTCTTGGTGTGCTATACGAATCCGTCATAGAGGTATGCGGTGACACGTGGTGCGCACAACAGGGCGGCGGTGGCGACACCATTTTTGCACTCGTGGAGGCCAGCACAGGCCAAGGGGGAATGATTCGCAAGCAGGCTCTGACGGATGCCGAAGTCCTGGCGGTGCTGAAGCAGTTGCATTGACAACGCGGGGGATCGGGCATACCGTTGCGAGTGGGTACTTACTTCCACGGAACAGGAGATCGGGTCATGGACATTCGAGGCTTCGTCGCAAGGCTGTTTTCGAATACCCCTGGCTACAGCGAGACCGCATCGGGGCAGATCAGGGTCGGGAAGAACGGCGACGTGAGCGTGCTCAGCCGCCAGCTCGGCCTGCAGAACGCCGCCGACGAGGGGGCCTACTGGGTCGGCACCAACCCAACCATTGGCACAGGTATCGCGGGCATCACTACCCTGACTGCCTGGGTGACCACAACGCCGCACATGATCTTGCAAAACAACGATGTGGTCGGCGGCAAGAACATCATCTTCGACTACATCAAGGTCCAGCAATCCGCGGGCCAACTCCCGACTTCCGCGACCGACTGGCGTTACGCCTTCTTCACCGACACGATCAAGCGTTTCTCATCCGGCGGTACTGCGGTCACTCCAGTCAACGCGAACACTGGGGCGACCGCGAGCACCATTGCCCAGCTGTACTGGGCGGCGACCGCCGCTGCGGCGAGCGCTCAGCGCCAGATCAAGGCCGGCGTGGTTCGGTCGGTGATCCCGGTCGTACTGGATCAGTACGAGTGGGCGGTCGGCAACGGCGCCGGCAGCCACAGTTCGACGGCGCAGAACGGCACTACGCCGAACCTGATCACGATCCCGATCCCGCCAGTCGTCGTGGCGCCGCAGACTAGCCTGCTGTTCTATATGTGGGGGACCGCCCACGGCGCGGTGCAGGCAACGCACGAGTTCACGGTGGGCTGGATCGAGCGATGAACCAAGCCGATGTCGCGGTCCTGCCGAGCGGGGCCTTGACCGAAACCAAGACAGTCGACCTCGACAACCTGGTCGGTCCCCGGGGCAGGCTCTGCACACACTGCTCAGCGGCCGAGGATTACGTCACGGTCACCCCGGTCATCTACGGCCTGACCCGGGCCGGGAACGAGACGGAAATCGCCAGGGGCCTGCCGATCAGCGGCCCCGGCGAGTTCGAGCTTCTGGTGGACCCGCAAGCCCTGGCGGTGGATCGGGAAGTGGTCCCCTCCTTTCTGCCCCGCCGGCTTCGGGTGAAATTCTTGCACAGCGGCGCCGACAAGAGCATCACCCTGGATTCAACCTTGCAGTTGTCGTCCTAACCGAAAGCCCGGGTACGGGCGAAAGGAGCAGTCATGGAACGAGAAAAGTTCGGCTTGCGATCCGTCCAGGGTCCGAGGAATTCGCTCGGCATCAAGCAGCCGGTGGCCTTTGATACCGGGTTCCTGAATCGGGACCTTTCGCACATCTTCGGGGCGATTTTGACCTGCCCTGATCCTCGCCTCTGGCACGTTGTGTTCGACGACTTCGCGCCCTACGTCGCCGGAGATTACACGGTGACGGAAACCGGCGCCGGCGGCACGGTTGCCAATACGGACGCGGCGGGGGGGACACTGCTTTTGACGACCGACACCCTGGACAACGACAACGAATTCGTCAATCGGAAATACGAGACGTTCCTGTACGTCGCCGGCACGCCGATGGTGTTCGCTGCTCGCATCAAGGTGGGCGAGGCAACGCAGTCCGATTTCGTGTGTGGTTTGCAGATCACCGATACCGCGCCTCTGGATGTGACCGACGGCATCTTCTTCCAGAAGGACGATGGGGACGCCTTGCTTGATTTCCACGTCGAAAAGAACGACACCGCGAGCAGTGGGACCGGCATTGCGACGTTCGCCGCGGCGACTTGGACCAGCCTCGAATGGGCCTATGACGGCGGTAGCAAAATCTACTACGGCGTCAACGGCGTACCGCTCGGATATCTGGGCGTCACCAATGCGCCGGACGATGAACTGTTGACATTCTCCTTCGGCTACCAGAACGGGGCCGCAGGAGCGCAGACGTTCGAGATCGACTACATCATGGCAGCGTTCTACCGAGGATGAGGATTCTGCGCCAGCCAGATGATCTCACCCGCCAGTCTCTGCGGAGGCTGACTGGTTCGGACGATGATTTCCGCCGGGTGCTGACTTGGCTGGATGCCGGGCTCAAGGAATTGGACGAACGCAATCGCATCACCATGGATTCGGCCCTGCTGAGGATTCAGCAGGGCGCGGCGCAGGCACTCTCTGACATCGTGGACGTGGCGAGAGATCAGGGGGTAAAGGCCATGACGCCCAGACCGGCGGTGCAATCCGGCCCGGCGGGCGACTGGTGAAACCGTGAAGGCAGACCGCACAGACGCAACCCGCAGCCGCTGCGGGGTCGCGCGTGGCCGGCGCCGATGAAGCGAGGTTGAAATGGCACTACCACCAGCAGCAAGACGGGCCGCCGACGAGGCGACGAAAATACTTCGAGACAGGCAACCCGCGCGCCAGGACGGTGCGCCCGGCGGTAATGGTGGGCACCCACCGAAAGACGATGACCCCGTGGCAAAACTCAAAACCGAGTTGGATGCTGAACGCGTGGCGCGCAAAGAAGCCGAGCAGAAATTCTCCAGTCTTCAGGGCAAGTACAACGCCGAGGTGCCGACGTTTCAACGGCAACTCGCCGAACTGTCCAAGACCGTCGAGACACTCGAGAAGGCCCAGCCCAAGCCGGAGCCAGCCGATATCCTCACCGAGGACGAACGCGCTCGCACTGGCGAGGAAATCATCGCTGTTGCGACCAAGATCGCCGATCACAGGGTAACCGAAGCCCTGAAACCAGTTACCGAACGCATCGAGCAGTTCGCCAGTCACAGCAAGATCGCCTACTACGATATTCTCGACACCCGGGTACCGGGTTGGGAGAAGATCGACAACGATCCGCTATTTGCTGCTTGGTTGCGCGAGGTCGATCCTGGAACCAGCCAGGTGCGTGGCGCGCTCCTCAAGGACGCAGACGCCAAGCAGCAAGGCTACCGGGTATCGGAAATCTTCCTCGCCTACCTGGACAAACGCGAGATCGGGCAGGCGAAACAGCCGGCCAGTGGTTTGGAGAAGCACATTGAACCCGGCCCCGGGCAAGGCGAACAGCAGCGCGGCAGCGACGGGGAACTGAAGCGTATCTGGTCCGGTGCCGATCGCAAGCGCTTTTACCACGAGATCCAGCAGGGTCTGTGGAAAGGCCGCGATGCCGAGCGCAGGATCACCGAACAGGACATCATCGACGCAATCCGTGAGGGCCGGGTCACACCATGATTCGACTCTCCATCTTCGCAAAGGATCGAATCATGAAGCGCATTTTCATGTTGGCGTTGGCGTGGCTCATCGCGCCATTCGTCTTGGGGATCGGCGTTGCCGCCGCATCCGGACACCCGCAGTACAGCGGCACATTCATCCCTGAAGTGTGGTCTGGCAAGCTGGTCGAGAAGTTCTACGACGCCACCGTCTTCGGCGAGATCGCCAACACTGATTACGAGGGCGAAATCAGTGCGATGGGCGACAAGGTCATCGTTCGCACCATCCCGACCTTGATCATCAGGGATTACCAGAAAGGCGGGACCCTGATCCATCAGCGCCCGGAATCCCCCAACAAGGAACTGCTGGTTGACAAGGCGAAGTACTTCGACTTCATTTGCGACGACATCGACCGCATGCAGTCGGATCTGAACCTCATGGACAGTTGGGCGGCCGATGGTGGCGAGCAGATGAAGACCACCATCGATACGTCCATTCTTGCCGCGGTTTACGCCGATGCCGCAACGACGAACAAGGGCGCGACTGCGGGACGCAAGAGCCTGGACGTGAATCTTGGTGCGACCGGTGCGCCGCTGGTACTCACGGCTGCCAATATCCTCGATGTTCTGATCGACTGTGCGCAAGTGGCCGACGAACAGAACTGGCCCGAGACCGGCCGCTGGATGGTATTCCCGTCCTGGATGCGTTCTCTTCTCATGAAATCGGACCTGAAGAACGCCAGCATCATGGGTGACGAGCAGTCGATTGTGAGAAATGGCCGCCTCGGTTTGGTGGAGCGCTTCATGCTCTACATGTCCAACAACGTCGATGACGTGACCGACGGCGCTTTCACCTGCTGGCACGTGCTGTTCGGCCACAAAGCGGGGCTGACATTCGCCAGCCAGATCACCAAGGTCGAGGAACTGCGTGCCGAGAGCACGTTCGGGACCATCGTTCGGGGTCTGAACGTCTATGGGTTCGAGGTCATCAAGCCCGAGGCGATCGGCGATCTTTACGTCCGTAAGGGCTAGGGCTCATTCCATTCAATAGGGGCGGCTTGTGCAGCGCCCCATGACAAGGACCAGACCATGAAGATCATTCAAGTGTTGCGAGCTCTGCCCAAGCTGGCGGCGGCCGTTCAGTCGTTGCCAACTCTCATGGAGATCGCCGGGATCACCGGCAAGCTCCGCGACCGGAAGTTCGGTTTTCCGGTGTATGCCGAGTACAACTACAAAGGGGGGTATTCAGCCGGCACCAATACCGGCATCGTATATACCCCCGGAGCGCTCGGGGTTACCGATATCAAGCTGGATTTCGCGGCCATCGCGGCGGCCCGAACGGCTGCCGCTCAGGCCGACCTCGCCGCCGCCGACATCCTGAACTTGTTCGGGGTACTGGCTGGGACGTGGATCATCGCGACGGCCATGCAGGTGACGACTGTGGAAGGTGCCACGGCGACGGTTGATATCGGCGACGGCTCCACCGCGGCCGGGTTCCAGAGCAACTCGTCGCTGAATTCCGCGGCGTGGACCAGTTCGCTCGCGACGACCGACTACTCGGTGGCGGTCGGAGGCGGGAAGATTTACACCGCCGACGATACCGTGGACATGACGCTCGACCACAACTCAATCAACGTGGCCGTGGCGCACGTGTTCGCCGTCAGCCTGGATCTGCGTTCCTACCGCGACTGATCGGCGCTATACCCGGGGCGACCTGCGGGTTGCCCCGGGAGTATTCATAAGGAGACTCCATGCAGCGTTTTCTGGTACGCCGGCCGACTTCGGAGGTCTTCATCTGGACCGAGACCCTGGCTAAACGCAGCGACATGGAGGAGGTCTACGCGGACTCTGCCAAGGAGGCGCTTGGCAAAGAGGCCATGCCGGACGCCAGGAGAGTGAGTGTCGAGCAGCTGGATGCGATGAACAAGGCCGATCTCATGATCTTCGGGAAGGAAAAGCTGGTTCCGCCTCTTGATCTCCCGGTTCAGATGAACAAGGCCGACATGGCCATGAAGATCAAGGCGCGACTCTTCGGACTCGATGATGCTGGCGCTGACGCTCATACGCCTGTGCGCGCGTGAAATCAACGACGTTCACTTCGCGCGAGTGGCACTTGATGCCGCATCCGCTGTGGTGCAAACCGGTGCGATAGGCCAGAACTGGCTGGACCTTCTCAACGACGCCCAACGGGCCGTCGTGCTGGTGCGACCGGATGCCGGGTCGTCAGTCGAAAACCAAGTTCTGGTGGCGGGCAGCAAGCAGACCCTGGCAGCCGGGACGCTACGCATCCTTGGGGTCACCCGGAATATGGGTGCCAACGGAACCACGCCAGGAAAGGTCATCACACTGGCTTCCAGGGATGACGTCGATGCCATCAACGAGGACTGGCATTCCGCAACCCAGGCAACGCCCGTGGATCAGGTGATCTACGACGACAAGAAGGCTCCGACGGTATTTTTCGTAGACCCGCCCTCGCCGGGCACTTGGTACATTGAACTGGAGCTTTCCAAGACCCCGACGGACGTGACCAATCCGACGGCGGGCAACATCACGATCGCCGACATCTATGCCGGCCCCATGCAGGCGTGGATGCTGCATCGCTGCTACGCGATGGCCACGCAATCGGTGGGGCACTTCCAGCGTGCCCAGTTCTATTTTCAGTCCTTCTTCCAACAACTCGGCGTGAAGCTGAAGGCCGAGATGTTCGGCGGCGCGGAATCGCAGCATACCCTTCCCTCAACAGGGGGCGTTAGTGGCTGATGTCAACATCAAGGACATCCTGGATCGGGTAGCACCAGAGGTCCCAGGGTGCCCGACGCAGTTTCAGATTCAAGCCATGCGCGACACGATCCGCGACTTCTTGCAGTTCACCCGGGCCTGGATTTACGAACCCGCTGCACAGACGATTGCAATCAACACGGCTGCTTACGCGATCGTGCTGCCGAGCACGAATGTTCAGGCGATCGCAGTGGAATTCATGACGCTCGATGAGGCTGAAGTCCGGTTTCGTGAAGTCGACTGGTTGGACCGGCGGATTCCAAACTGGCGAATCCGAGCGGCAGACGACTTTCGCTACTTCACCCAACTGCAGCCCGGGACTTTCATCTTTCCCGGCATCCCGACTGTAGCCGGTACGGCGAACGGACTGAGGTACAGGGTATCGATCAAGCCGACGAGAACCGCGACCGTGGTGGAGGGAGCTCAGGCTAACGAGTGGATCGAGTGCTGGTCAGACGGTGCCAAGGCGCGCCTCATGATGATGGACAGCAAGGGCTGGTACAAACCGCGACGTGGGGCGGAACTGGAGAGGTTCTACCGGCATGCCAGGGCAAATGCCAGGGTGCGGGTAGCTCGCTCTTTCGGCAATGCCGAGCAGGTGGCTGATCTTTCGAGGCTCGCACGATGACGGCAAAGCAGACCTTCGGGAACAATGCGCGTTCGGTGCTGCTTAGCCCGATTACAGCCGCTGCCACAGCACTGAGCGTTGCAGCCGGGGATGGTGATCTATTCCCGGCGCTCTCGGGTGGTGATTGGTTTATGGCGACCCTCATCAACGTCGGGGGTGACATTGAGATCATCAAGGTCTCTGCCAGAAGCGGAGATACCTTCGGCACAATCGTTCGCGCTCAAGAGGGCACTGCTGCCCTGGCCTTCGATGCGAACACCTTCATCGGTCAGCGCGCGACCGCAGGGACCTACGAAAATCTTCAGCAGCGCACCGATATACAGGCGAACACGCCGCTGTTTTGTGGCATTGCAGGTGGGACCGCTGACGCACTGACCGCGACCCTCGCAAGCGATCTGACGGCGCTCACCAACGGCATGCGTTTCATGGTGCAGGCCGCCGCCGCGAATGCGACTACGACGCCCACGTTCAACCTGACCCTTGGCAGTACCGCGACGGGTGCCAAGACGATCGTCAAGGGATCGAACCATGCGCTGGTGGCCGGAGATATCGCCGGGGCGGAGTTCCCACTGGATTTGCAATACGACTCCAGCTTGAATAAGTGGGTACTTCTGAATCCTGCGACGACAGCCAATCCAGCGGCTTTGTCCGATCCAGAGGCTATCCCGGACTCGACCCCATGGGTTGCTCAGTGGCTGCAATTTGCTCTCGGCAACCAAGTGGACGCGATTACGGCTGGAACACCGAAATTCACCACGCGCCTGCCGGCATGCGAGATATTGGATGTGCGAGCATCACTGAAGACAGCCTCCTCCAGCGGTGATGTCGTAATCGACATCAATGAATCCGGGGTGAGCATCCTCTCGACCAAGCTCTCGATCGATGCAGCCGAGAAGACCTCAGAGACTGCGGCAACGCCTGCCGTAATCTCGGACGCCGACATTGCCGACGATGCTGAATTGACGTTCGATATCGATTCAGCCGGGACCGATGCGGTCGGGCCTCTTGTCTCAATGCGCGTGCGTTGGTTGTGAGCGATGTTTTACACCGTTATCCCGCTTGCAGCACTGGACCCCGGATGGGATGGCGACGTGACCGTGATCTATGGTCGCTCGTTCAGCCTTCCGGGATCCCAAACCGAGAATGCTCCAATCCCTTTCCTTGAGGCTCTCGCGAGCTATCCGGACGCTGCGACCGTAGCCGCCAATTATGAGGTCACTGTCACGGGTAACGTGAATAACGTCTGGTGGTATGCGTTTCCTGCCGGGTGTCATTTCAAGCTCATCAATTTGGCGACAATATATGGCAAGGGGAACGGCATGGGTGGGGAGGGTGGTCTAGGGGCTTCAGGCGGTGCGACGGGAACGGAAGGGCAAGTTGGATCGGACGCCATTCATGCAGGTGGGTATGCCTTCGAAATCGACAACGGTGCCGGTTTCATCTTCGGCGGCGGGGGCGGCGGGGGCGGCGGCGGCGGTAAGAGCGGTGTTCCGAGTGGTTACGGCGGAGGCGGTGGCGGCGGCCAGGGAGGTGG
>C687J35021_10001525_pt1 | contig 17590 bp, 21 predicted proteins | sample RifCSPhighO2_12_FD_35021 | JGI IMG/M metagenome (IMG submission 35021)
TAGTAGTTCTTTAAGTTTCCGCCAATCTTCACTTGCCTCGACTCGATTGATTGCTTCAACCAGCCGGGTTAATTCTCCTTGTTGTTCTTGGAGAAAAGATAGACGACTATCTTCTTTTTCCTCTATGTTGTGAACATTAGAGTTGTTCATTGATTAGCGAGAACCTGACTGGCTCTGGACATAAACCCTAGCACGTTCGTTAAGAATAGATGTAACTGCAGCCGTATAGCGTAAGAATATTCTCCCTCTTTGGGAAAGAATAGGCATACCCGAGTAGGTGTGTGAACCGAGGGTTGAAGCACCTGCGCTTCCGATAGTGTTCAAAACACTGCTCGAAACGGCAATTACTGAACCAGTTGCGACTGTCGAAGCAATAACGTTTCCACCCCTGTAACCAAATCCGGCAACAGGCACACTCAACCACTCTGCCGTAACTGCGTTGTTGGCATTTGATACGATAGAAGTTCTGCCAACATCGTACCAAGTCGTACCCCCGTCATCTGTCGTCTGAAGGGTAGCTGAAACTCCACCTGCCAAGACTGAAGCTGTGAACTTAACTACAACCCCATCAATATCTTGTGGAAGCGTAAATTCATGGGCTACACCACCCGCTGTTGAAGCTGGGCCAGTTGCGTTGACGGTACTGTTATTTCTATCTAATACTATCTGTAAAGGTAATCTTATACTCATTTTTATTTATTTAATTGGTTTATTTCTATCGACCCCTTTTAAGGCAAAACCGACCCTTTGGAAGGTCGGCTAACTGCCCAATAGATTCTCCTTGACAAAAATCTACTGGGAAGTTGACTAACCTTCCAAGGTGTCAAGGATTTTGCTTTTTAAGGCTTACTTCTTTTTCTTTTTTGCCGCTGCTCGGCCTTTCTTTGTATAGGGAAAATGTTTTATTTTCCCTCCAACTCTTACTTTTGGCATTAAAATTCTAAAGCTATTACACTGCCGGTTCCTGCAAGGGTCTTGAAGGCTACGGCCGGGAATAAGCCTAATTTTCTATTAACTCCCATTACACTTCCGCTTGTCGGGGTGAAGGTAGATACAGGAACTGCCACTCTTCGTTGGGTGCTGACAGGGACAACGAAGTCAGCGTTTATGGTTCCTGCAGCAGTAATAACACTCGTACCTGCAATCGAAGCGTCTACATCGGCTCTGGAAAGCCATTTACCGGCTATGCCTTGACCTACGGCTGCTACCTCTAATTCAGTTGTATCATGGGTTAAAAGTAGGATTGAGGATACTAAAGCATTTTCATCGTTCAGTCTCGCTAAAGCGACTTTAGCCGGTGCGTAACCGACCTTTACTTCACCGAGCTTCCCTTGTGGTGTTTCGGGATAAAAATTTCTCATTGTGTTTGCATTGACGTTGACATCTCTTGTTTAAGCGGTGAAGCCGCTTCCATTGGAGACGAACGTGCTTGATTATTTTGTGTAGGAGTTTCTTGGGTTGGTTGACCGACCATACCACCTTGTACCATCATATCATATTTTTGACCGGCTGCATACTCTCGGTGTTCGGCTATATGAAACCAAGTAGCTAAAGTCTTAGGCATAACCATCTGGTGAATATATATATGCGTAAGGTGATCGTCTGATTGGGATACCGGCGGATACTTGTTCTCTTTAAGTATATCATTTTCTTCAGTAGCGTGCATCTCGTCCAGGGTTTCAGGGAACATAACATCAATTAGGGACGGGTCTTGCAAGAACTTAGGGAAGAATATGTGCTTATTGAAATTTCGCATACCGTCCGGGCCTAGGGTGGGAACAAGTTGCGGATAAAGACTTATTAAGTCCCTTCTTAATACAAGTTCCTTATACTCGGCTTCTTTGGCTGAGTAGACTAATACTCCAGGTGGGAAGTCAGTCTGAAAATCAGACATCTGTATCTCTTGGGTCTTTACCCCTTTAACTCCTACTATGTTAGCCATTTTCGACCCAAACTCTTCACCGTGCCTCTTGTAACGATGAAACCAATGGCTCCAAAATTCACTCTCTCCAAACTGCATTACCTTTGACTGCAAGGATTGGGCCATGTCGTTCAACTGCTGGTCTATGGCCGCTTCTGTGGCTGTGTTGGAGAGCTTGCGAGGTTCTGGCTGGGCAACTGTTCCTGTACCGACTGGCTCATTGGCTTCTGTAGTTAGGATTGATATGAAATTCAGAAGACCAGCATCCATCGGATTTTCCTTATTCAAAGGAGCTATGGCCTCCACCACATCGTCAACGGGTATATGTTGAGCTATTTGCCTATTAAATAACTGGGTAACATCTTTGATCTTGTCCGGGTTATAGAGATAGAGAGGGTTGGCCTTGTCTTTAGCGGCAATATAAGCAAGGTTAAGAAGAACTGACTTGGCTCGATGTTTGTCCTCAAGTAAGTCAGCTACAGAGAATTGAATTGATGAGTGTGGTTCTCGGAAAGCTTGCTTAACTACAATCGGCCATTTAGAACCAGTATCTATGGTTGTCCCATTAGGGGCTACAATCTGTTCTCCGTCCGCTAAGTCGAGCTTCTGCTTGAGTAACTCTAAACTAAAGCTCTTGTCTATCCACCAAACTGTTTTGTTGCCTTGATCGTCATATCCGTAAAACTCTAGGATTTGATAAACATCGCCGGAATGAGTATCCGTGGCCATCGCTGTACCTTTCTTGGCCTCATCTCGTTTAATCTTATAATCCCATAGGTAAGTATCTACACCCGAAGGGATATCTTCAATCTTAGCCTTAATAACTTTGGCCTTAATTAGTTTGTTTAATTCAGCTCTGTTCTTTGTAACCCATTTCCAGTAGTATCGCCAATCTTGGACTTCGTTGAAGTAGGGGTCGTATCCGAAGGCTAACGGATTAATGACCGAAGGCTCCATTATCTTACGCTTCTTGTTGAAGCGTAACGTTTCAAGGTATCCTTGTCCAAAAAACAGTGCATCCCACGTCCAGTCATAGTCTAGTTTGGCTTTGCCCATTTCCAAGTAGTCAGATTGAGCTAAGACATTATAGGAGTTGAGTTGGTCTTGGAGAATACCTTGAGAGGGTAAGAACTTAACTTGCATCTTGTCATCGTACAGAGATGACATAATTCTATTAAAAAGCGTGATTAAAAGCGTGGAAGCTATGTTCTGGTCTCCTCGATTTAGATTATTCAAAAGTACAAGTTGTGAAACTTGTCGTCTTTTGCGGGCTTGTAAAAACTCAAAGCTTTCTTCGTACTTTGACCTTATGTCGCCAAGGCTCATTTCTTTCGAGAATCAAGTTTCCCTTTAACAAGTTGCTTGTGAAGCAGCTCTGGATTTCTATCTCTTTCGCTGAAAATAAGTCCCTTGGCCGCTCCACACGGAACAAAGATTTGATAAAAACCCTTCTCACTATTAAGTATAACACGTGGCGGAACTTCATCAAGTGGCCTTAGTCCGTCTCCCCATAAGATTGTTTCTATCTGTTTAGCATGCGCGTTAAATATAGCCTGTTTGTTAGAATAGTTCTGTTTTACTGGGTTCATTTTGAAGTGGAAGACTCTGATGACATTAACTGGCCCGCCTCCCGGGTCAATCAAGGGCATATTTTCAGTGCTTAACTCTGATGCATATTCATATCCCTCTACGCCATCACCGGGTCTTAGATTCTCTAAGCCCTTTACATCTACAAGTTGTTTTAGTGGTTTATTATTCATTGCGCCATATTCTGTCAATTTGGTCATTGAAGGGCTTATTACCCATTTGCTTCATAATCCTTGAACTTCTGACCGTCTGGTCATTAACTGCCATTGTAAGCACTGCGGCATCAACACAATTGGGGGATGCGATTCCTTCTCTAAAAAGGTCTTCCTTGGGTTGTATGACAATCTTACCATCTTTGTTCTTATACTTCACTATTTCAAATTCATTCCAACCAATGTTGTGTAATAGTCTACCGCCTGATAATAGCCACTCTCGTTCCCTCCAATGCCATTCTGCTTTTAGGTTGGCAAACTGTTCGTCCTCTGACTTCTCACCAAATGACACACCTCTGACCGGATAGTCCAACTCCTTTAACCTGTCGAATACTCCTTGGCCCACGCCTGTTTTATCTGTGACAATGAAATCGGCATGACGTTCCCTGTACTTGTCCATAATCACTCCCACTAAGTCCATTGTGTTTTGTAACTTCTGATTGAAAAGAACCTCTTGAATGTTGCCTGACTTTAGAACGATAGCTGAGTTATCCCCTCCAGCCGCAGGGTCTACTCCCATAACCTTATAGCCTAAATGGTCACCGTAGTGTACATAGAACGATTGTAACTCCCTGTCTGTTACCAATCGAATGTACCCTTTCTCATCCATGCCTTCATCAAAAGCATCCCAGTTGCCCTCTAAGTATGCTTTGCGTTGATTCTCCGGCAATGATTCAAGTGACTTGTAATACTCTTGAGGTAGGAATGGATTATCTGTGGGTAGTGCCGGAACAAACACAAATTCATACTGCTCTTTCTCTTCTGGTGGAAACAGCCTTTTGACCCACCAATTCTTGACCCAGGCTTCGCCCAATGGATTACAACCGGCCAAGAACTTCACATCCTTAATCCCCGGCCAACGCAGACGAGAGCGTAGCATGTCAAACACTGACTTAGCATTACGGTTTATCTCGTCTATTCCCATAACTGCAAACTCTACAGATAGATACTTTTGCGGGTCATCTAAGTTCCTAAAAGCGATAATCCCCTCGCCATATTCAGGATTTAGCGTAAACTCCTTGCGAGCTTCATTATAAGTTCCTAACCAATTGGGGAACTCAAACTTGATTTTAGTTAAGTGTCGGTCATTTAAGCTAGGATAGTCTTCGCAGAACAAGCCAGCTCGTATGCCCCTAATCTGATACTTTGAAAAGAGCTTAATCAGCCAGTACACCATCATCCACCTTAACCAACGCGACTTCCCCGAACCAACCGAACCTCCGAATAAAACAAACTTAAACCTTTTAGAGGCCTCTTGCGCTTCTTTCTGCTTAGGAAAGAATCCTGCAAGTTCTGTGAATTTAATAGTTTCAGAGGTTTCATTCATCCACAGAGATTATCTTAGTTTTTAATTCACCTTGAATATTTATGTTCTCTTGAGCTTTACCGATAAACTGATCAGCCACATATTCGGGTTTTAAACTATCAATAACCTTTTCCCATTTAGCTGATATTCTAGCATCAAATAGAGCCCTCCGTTCTTCTTTAAGAAGAGTCTTTAGTAGTTTCTGTCCTTTCTTTAACCCAGAGCCTATTGGTTTTGGAAATCCTATTGGAGGTGCCATAACTTGCTTTAACTTGCTTTTAATAAATGCTTATATTTTTCCTTATTCTCTTTAAGTTCTTGAGGCCACTCTGATTCATCTGTTTTATATGTAAATTCTCTGCCAAGAAAATCACTATTTCTATTTATGTTTGATTCCAGGTTATTAAGCACTTGACTTGTGGCGTAAGATTCATTGGTATATGAGTCAGTTAGTTTCTTCTTTACGTTCTCATGGCCACCCATGCTGGTAAAATGCCAGCCAAAGTAGTCAGAAGATTTGAAGCAGTTGAATGATCGGGCATGATTTAAGCATTCGTCCTTTATGTCCTTATACTTGGCTATTATTGTCCCCCAGAACTGCTCATTGCTTAGGTTATTTAGGTAGTAGGAATAGACCCTAAGTTTGAGTTTGACCGGAATTCCTAGATTGCATAACTCGTTAAGGCTTTTTAGACACCTGGTATCCCATATCTCATCACAATCTCCTATAAAAACAATGTCTTCGTCTTTTATTCCTCCTAGGGCATCTTTTACGGACTCTTTTTGGGCAAACTCTCGTGTCCAATGACTAGCACCTCTGCCATACTCTGTATTGGGACTAGTTTGGGCTAACTCCTTATACTTGCCCCAAATATCCTCACTGTGAATATAGTGCTTAACCTTGGCATAGTGCTGATTAAATGCGCTTTCTTTGGGCTTGCCGCTAAAGGTCTTATCAAATTCTATAACTCGAAACTCATCAACAAAATCCTTTAGAACATTGTATCTTATCTCAAAAAGTTCTGACTCTCCATTAAAAGTGATAACATCTACAATCATTGTAGCATTATTATACTAATTCACCAAGTTTATTGTCCTCAATATAAGTCTTTAAGTTGTCTAAACAAGTCTAGTTCTTCTTTCGGTAGTGGTGTTTGGTGCATATTGATTTGATGGTGTATTATTATGTTCTATGTCGTACTTTCTATGGCAACTCGTACACATCCTTATGTAGTCATTTAAATCCCTTCTGTACTTGTGGTCTACGTTAGCCCATTCGTATTTTCTTTTCTTTGTGGTTCCACATGGTTCACATTTTTTGGGCCTTCCTTTTTCCCTTACAATCCACATATGCAAACCCTGGTAACTTACTTTTTCACCCTTCCAGGCATAATGCTTAGAAGCCTTTGGTTTTTTGGTAGCTAGTATTCCGCTTATATTACTATCTCCAAATTGTGTACAACGACCTTTCTAAAATCATTGCTTCTGCTGGGTACACGCAATACGTGAGGTAATTGTAAAGTTTAATATAGAATTCAACTGGGTGTCTCCTGATGTCCTCAGCCGTTAAAATATAATTCGAACCCGGGGCCATTGGTACGTAGTCAAGTTTATCTATGCCTGTAAAGGCCATAATCTCCTTAGGGTCATACTTGAGTGGCTGTTCATTAAGGTACCACCCGTTATTTGTCTCATAATAAATGCCGTCTTTGTAATAGCAAACAGGTTTCCCATTAGCATCATCATAGGTTCGGTGGTTCATTGTTAAGAGTGGTGTAAAGGATTGGTTATTCTTAACCTTGTCGAACTCCGGTTGAGAGATATATTTCCACAAATTCGCCTTTGTATAGACGGCCACTGGCGGAAGATTATTGTAATTTGTGATTATGTAATGCAACTTGTCGGATATGTCTGTACCTAGATTAGGAACTATATTTGAGCCAGGAACAGGCTCGTCACTTCGATCATAAAGAATCATGCTGGGAGCATATTTGGCTATCCAGTCCACATCTTGACTGTTCCACCGACTTACCACGAAATTTATCATCTTAGATTATATTTAATTTATAAAACTCTCCGAAATATTTTATTGCGGCTCTATTGTAAGCTATTGCGGCTTCTTTCTTATCGTCAAAAGTTCCTAGATGAACACTCTTACTATTAAAACGAATGGTTGCACACCATTTATCAATCTGCTTATGCCACCAAACACCTTTGTAACCAGATGTGTTTCTGGCATACATATCCCTATTCCTCATATTCTCTGCATTATTACAAATTCGCAAATTAAATTTTTGATTATTCAGTTTATTCCCGTCTTTGTGGTCTACTTGATTCTTACCTAATACTCCTAAAATAAACCTATGCATTCTTATCGTCTTTTTAGGGGAACTCGGTCTTCGCACTGCATAACCTCTATCGTTTAAGTGCCACTCAAAGGCATTAACTCTGTCGAAGTCATCATCATCAACCATTGCATGACCCTTAGTAGGTTTTTCTTTGTATCTATGACCTCCTAGTTGGATTAGTTTCATGGGTATTGTTCTTTGGCTATGTAAGTATATTTTTTGTAGAAATTTTGAGCCATGCTCCAAACTCCAACGTTGTGGCGACCATGATATTTAGGAGCTAGAGTAAGTTGCACATTTTTATTAAGCCAAGATGGCAATATGGAGAATGACGAATTGCCTACAATCAGGTATCGAGCATATCTAATAGCTCTCCAATTATACCCAATTTCATGAATAACTTCAAATTCAGGAAATGTCTTTTTTGCGGTAACCTCGTCATCAGTTTGAACTTGAAACTTCATAGTAGGATTTATCTTTCTCATCTCTGAAATGGCAAAATCCCAATAACCTTGTGGGAGATACAAATCAGGAAACAAAGCAAACTCACCGCCTCTATGAGAAATCACACATAAGTCGTCCGACATATCTAACGGCTCTACTTTGAGCCATTCATTTACTTCCTTCTCTCGGTGTTCCCAGTATCGTTCGTCTTGGAATTCGCCTTCTATAATTGTGTTGTCTTCTATAAAGTTGAATTCTGGATCATAACTTCTTATATCGTTTCCAAACTCATCTCTAACACATTTCTCTTGCCAATTTCCACACTCTATTTCAGGTTCGGTTGGAAGGTTCTGACCTGGAATTACAATATTGCCAGGATTAAAGTGATGAACTGTTTTTTTAACACTTTTATCCCATTGACCTATATCCATAAAACTTGAACCTTTAAACCCTTTTTCCTTACCAGAATTATCATGGTTATACATCATAGCCCAATCCACACCTAAGTCAGCGGCTCGAACCCTTGTAGCTACTAGCCTAGCCAATTGATTTCCCAAACCGCTCCCCTGGTGAAATTGACCTATTATCATGTTATTTGTTCGTACCTTCCTATAAAAACTATTGACCTATAAAAGTGGACAAGAGCGACATTTCTTTCCCACCATGTCATTTTACCCAAACCTTTTTGTTTAAACATTGGGTCTTGCGGGTCTTTGCGGATATCTCCGATTCCTGTCTTGCCTCCTCCGTTCACATCGTCAACTAACTCCTTCATTTTAGCCATCGTTGTATTTGGGCCAACATTATGGGTATCTCCCCAGTAAGTACAGGTCGTGTCTTCAATTACATAAATTCCTCCTGGCTTCATGCGTGGGAACAGGTACTCGAAACTCGCCATTATATCCTTATTCTGATGACTGCCGTCATCTATGATTATGTCAAATGGGCCGTCTAGTAAAACTTGTTCAAGTAGTTCTATGTTATTTTGCATACCCTTGAAAATCTTGATTCGCTCTTCTTCCATGACATCTACATCATAGTAATCAAGTCCATAGATTTGAGCCTTGGGAAAGTACTGTTTCCACATCCTTAATGAAGCTCCTGACTGAACTCCTATCTCCAGTAGTTTAAGCGGTGCATCTCTAAGATTCTCAAAGTACACTTCATAGTGTTTGGTGAAGTTATGTGTCCGGCTGGACTTATCCGTATTAAAAGCGATGGCTAGTTCATCTAAAGTCAAATTCGTTGAAGGACTATTAGTCCATTGTTATTTTCAAAGACTTCTTTGATTTTCCAGTCACTATTTCCAGTCAGGAACTCATCTACGGCTCTTTTCATTTCAGGAAGAATTGTGTCGTGCATGATTATATACTTTACTGTATGGGGTGAGTGAAGTTTTAGCTCTTGGCTTAATTGTTCGTAACTGTGAACGGTGTCTATAAAAAGTAAATCGTGGCGAGGAAGTCTTAGGTCGAGCGAAGAAGCTAATAGAAAATCCCATGATACAAGTTCTTCTTCTGCCATTTTCTTGGTTTCTTCTACGTTTCCTCTGTGTTCTGATGGATGAACTATGTCCATAGATATCATTGTTGAGGGATGTCCGGCTAATAACGCCCACGTTGAAACCATCCCCCTAACTCCTAACTCGACAACGACTTCGCATAAAGAGGCATACTTTCTAATCGTAGGTAAATGTTCGTTGATGTCTGATTCCTCGTAACAAAGTTGTTGGTACTTTTCTTCTATCATTTTTGCCAATAGTGAATACAGTTATTTATCTTAATCAGTGGGTTCTTAATTCTATACATTTCCCTAAACTCATCTATCGCTCGCTTGGCTTGATTGATACAGTAGTCGTCTACGATAACAAACCCGCCTATCGAAACCTTATCGTAAAGATTCTCTAATACTTGCATTGTGCCTTCATACATATCAGCATCTACTCTCAAAACGCTGATAGGGCCGATTTCGTCTTTAAGTTTGGGCATGGTGTCCTTAAAAAGTCCCTCGACATATTTGACCTCTCCTTCTACTGGAAAGTAGTTGAAGTTCTCTTTTACGGTATTTAAGGAAACTGATAATTCAGGGATAAAGAAGTGTGCATCTTTGACATCGTTTATATCCATAGGTATCGGTAGCCCCTGAAAACTATCACATACATAAACTGGTTCTTTCATTTCCAAGTAATCCATTAGAGCTCTGGCCCAAATACTTGCTCCACCCCTCCACACTCCAGCCTCAACAAAAGCACCCTTGATGTTGTTATTCTTAACTTCGGTAATAAGTCTAGCTATATTATCAAGTCCTTCCGGCCCGATTAGGGTGAACTTCAACTCAAGTAAAATATTGATGATTTTGTTTAGGCTATCTAAGGTCATGTTTATGTTTACCAAAACTCTCAACCGTTTCGGGGACGGTTAGTTCAGTGCTGAATTGAGCGGCTAGTTCAATCGGAGCGAACTTAATCCCTTTGTTCTCTAAGACTTCTCGATTATGAACACACAAGAAGCCGTCTTCGTGCCAAAAGCCAGTGCCCCTGTCTGTAAACTCTAATCCTAAAATAGTGGGTGCTCTCAAAAGTTTCCGACTTCTAAACGAGAACCCGCCATTGCCTACACGTATTAGCCTATTGCCGGGAGTTCTGTAGGTCGTCTCGTCGTTGGGAATAGGCCACGGAGCACCGATATAATCGTACTTAAAGAACTCGTTAGTCCATTTGGAAGCATTTGTGATATATCCATCATTCTGAACCACCAACACATAGTCCGAACCTATAAACTGCCATAATTTCATAGCCACAAATTCGTTATATCCTTTATAGTCAAGCTTATCTATTTTGATGACCTCTATACCTTCTGCCTTTATGTATTCGTGGGTAAACAATATCGAACGAGTAAAAGTAAATTGAGCCTGGCACTTCCTCATAGCATCAATAGTTTCGGGAACCTTAGTACAAGCTACAGCCACTAAATCTACGGTCGGGATGGTAACAGCCCAAGAAGTATCTGGGGCTGTTGTTATTTTTAAAAATCCTTCTTCTTTTAATATCCCCTCGATGAAGGGTAGAACATAGTCATGTCCCGATAAGATACCCCCAGGCTTAATTTTGGGCCGCCATATTTTAATATCTTCCCGGACACTATTCTCGTCATGTGCAGCATCAATATAAACAGCATCTAACGATCCGTCAGGGAAGTCTTTAGCCGCTTCCACGCTTGATTTTCTGATTTTAATTATGTTAGGAACATCTTTAGTTCGTTCAATAAACATTCTTTCAGCATCTATGTACGACTGGTCGTGCTCAGGAACTCGGCCAGTTTCAGGAGTTTTATAGTTATAATAGTCAACGCTATAAACTGTATCAACAAAGTTAGCAAACAAGAGCGTTGAAACACCTTGAAATGACCCAACTTCAACCATTTTAAAATGCGGTGCGTAAAACTGACTTACTAGGGCATGAAGTCCACGAATACTATTCTGTTCACTGAATGCTTGATAATCGTCTCTTGGCATTGAGTAAAGTGTATTTAAATCAAGTTTCATATTATTTCCAATAGCTATACATTCCTTTATTTATTTCATATTTCACCTGTTTCGTTTCTCGATGGGGCTGCATAAGGGCCCACTCAAACATATCTTTCATAACACACCTTAAATCAGTTTCATCTTTGAATCCTAAGGCATCCTTAGCTTTGTCATGTGATGAGTAGGCATTCTTAACTTCATGTCTTTGTTCGGCATATTCTATAATTGGCATATAGCCAAATTCATTAGCAATGCCTCCCAATATGTCTGCGGTCTCATTTAGTGTATATTCTTTGTCTGAACCTAAGTTAAACACTTCTCTGTCGCCGAGTGTCATCAGTTTTTCGAGTGGCTCTAGGCAATAGTTAATATCCGAAAAAGCTCTTTTCTGTTCCCCATCACCAAAGATTAAAATGCTTTCTTTGTTCAATGCTCTCCTAATCCAAATCCCAACAACGTTCCTATATTTATCCCAAATATTCTGATAAATCCCGATTACATTATGGGGCCGAACGATACTGTATCTAAGGCCAAACTGTTCCTGGGCTTGTTTTAAGTCCATCTCCACCGCATACTTGGCTATTCCATAAGGGTCAGCTGGATTGGGTCGCATGTCTTCGGTGAAAGGAACTTGGTTCTCACCATAAACTGCCATAGATGAAGTAAAGATAATCTTTTTAACTTCGTTTTTTATACACTCATTTATGACATTCACCGAACAGAGGAGGTTGCTCGTATAATTAAATCGTCTTACAAATGGAGACAATCCCTCAGCGGCATAGGCGGCAAAATGATAAACATAGTCTGGCTTAATTTCTTTAAAAACTTTTTTTAATTCTTTTTCTCGTCTTAAATCAATTTTATGGAAGATTACTCTCGGATCAATGTAATCCTTGTAGCTACCTGAAAGATTGTCTATGCCATAAACTTCGTACCCCTTATCCAAAAGGTATCTCGAAAAATGTGAGCCAATGAGTCCCGCAACTCCGGAAATTAATACTTTATTGTTTCCCATTGAAGAAATTATCAAATGTTTTTACTATGTATTTTAAGTCTGACTTGGTAAGGGAGGGATGCAGGCTGATCCAAAAGCTACATCTAGTTATAATATCGGCCCCGTCAAGTTTACCACTAACTCTATATATATTTTTTGAATATGCTGGATGCCTAATAATGTCTCCTGAAAACATCGGTCTAGTCTCTATACCATTCTTTTCCAAGTGTGCCAGTAACTTGGGTCTTTGATTCCACCCAACAGTTAAAGGAAAGGAAAACCAACATACATCGGCTTCCTTAATCGTAATGGGCATGGTCAAGTCCTCAAACTTACTCAAATGCTTATATAAATAATCAAAGTTCTTTTTTCTAGCTTTCTTAATCTTTTTGATCTTTCTTAATTGAACTCTTCCCATAGCCGCTTGAAGTTCTAAGATTTGGAAGTTGTAGCCGACCTTCTCATAAATGAAGCGGGGATTGTAATCGCTTGGAAGTCCTTTGTGTTTCGTGTTTCGTGAAATGTTAATATCCGCTTGTCTTCCCCAATCTCGATACATCCGAACATTCTTTGCAATGCGACTATCGTTGGTAAGGACACCGCCTCCAACTCCCATACTGACGATATGAGCTGCATGAAATGAGGTGATTGAGACATCCCCGAATCCTCCAACCTTTTTACCATTGATAGTAGTTCCCCAACCGTCGCAGTTATCTTCAATGACATATATTTTGTGCTTTCTAGCTAGTTTCATTAACCTGGGCATATCCACTGGATTGCCAAGAGGATGAATGGCTATTATAGCTCGTGTTTTAGGAGTAATTGCTTTTAGAACATCTTCTACATCGAAGCCATAAGTCCCTACTTTACAATCGACAACAACAGGTACAAGCCCGCACTGAATAATAATATTAAATATAGTAGGGAATGTAACCGCACCGATAATAACCTCCGAACCTTTGGGAAGTTCGAGAGCGGAAAGAGCAAGCAAGCCAGCACTAGAACCAGAATTAGTAAGTATTCCATATTTAACTCCTAGAAACTTGGCCGCTTCCGATGAAAACAATTTGCCTTCCTCGGCTTCCTGCCAGTTCCTAGTTTTACGAGACTTTTTAATTGAACGAATAATAGCTCGCTCTTCATCGAGTCCAGTAACAGCACCTCCATATTTTATAATTCTTTTTTTCATATCATAAATTAAAAGATTTAGCTATGAAATCCAGTCAGGATTCTCCATCTGCCATTCAATAGTCGTTTTAAGTCCTTCTTCAAAAGATACAGGTGGTTTCCACCCCAGAGCTTTTAGCTTATCGTCATTCAGACCATAATGTTTATCATGGCCCATGCGAACACGGTGGAAGTTTACAAGTTTATACCTAAGTTCTTTACCCATCAGTTTGGCTATAAGCTGAGCAAGTTCTAGGTTGTCTACTTGTTGGTCTCCAGCGATATGATATCTGTCGGGCTTATCTATTGCACTTGGAGCGTGAAGATGGGGTTTGGTATTTTTTAGAATAAATAAAACAGCGTCTGCAAAGTTCCTTGAATGTATGTATGACCTGGAACCAACACCATCGTTGTCACCATGTATTGTAATTTCTTCGCCTTTCATTAGAGCTTTTTGAATCATCACGGGGTATTTTGAACTTTGTTGCATCTGACCCCAGTTATTCATGGTATTCACAATCACTACTGGAACTCCGTAAGCTCTCCACCAAGCAATGCAAAACTCTTCTTGAGCTGATTTGGAAGCGGCGTAGGGATTAGAAGGAATTTTAGCGTCCCACTCCCTATAGCCATCATTCTTACCCAGGGTGGGGCCGTAAACTTCGTCTGTGGAAATTTGAACAAAGACTTCTGGTTTTACTTCCTTGGCAAATTCCAACAAGTTGAGAACCAAGTCTACATTATTTTTGCAAAATTGGACTGGCTCTTGAATACTTGCCTCCACATCCGAGAGAGAAGCCATAGAAATTATATAATCTACTTTACCGATTCTTTTTTTAAGGAGTTCAGAGAACGGAGCAGTCAAATCGTGCGTGAATACGGTAATCCTCTTCATCCAATCCAGATGAGATTTAGTAACTTCTGTTAAGCGATCCGTCCAGCCCTTGTGCCTAAAGGAATCAATGCCCACTATCTCCCAATCTGTGTTGTGCATTATATGAGCCACAAAGTGAGTTGCGATTGATCCGCCAATGCCTGTAAGTAAGACTCGTTTATTATCCATAAGTTTGTAACATTAATATTGTTTCTTTTTTTCTTTGTTCCTCGGTAAGTTTGAAACTGGTCTGATGCGGGCCATAGCCTATAACTACATTTGAGGTCATTAAAAATCTCGGTAAACCATATCTTAAAAACGCTCTTTTGTAAAAATCTATATCCACCACCCAGTCTAGTCCTTCGGTAAATAATAGTGGGTCTTTGTTTTCAAAGGCTAAGACGGAAAGCCCCCCTATTGTATTGAACCCTCGATGTATGTGGTCATTCCAGCCGGGATAATGGGTCATAATGAATTCTTGAGCTCCTGCATCGTGCACACATCCACTTACTAGCCAACCACTTTTCCAAGCAACGGCGATCTCTTCCAAGGCGAGTGGGCCATTTAGGTAGTCATCATGGCAGAGTATTTTTATTACATCTCCGGTTGCTTTTTTAATCCCACAGTTCATATTGTAAGCAACCCTTCCTTCTTCAACTATAATCGTTTCGTAATTAGTATAACTCTGGAATTTAATGCTATTCAAACACCTAGGTAAGAATTTCTTGCCTTCACAATCAGCTGTCGGGATTACGATACTTATTCTAGGATTTTCCATATTTTTGTAATAAATACTTTTCTTCAGCCTTTTTTTCTTCTTCTAGTAAGATATTTGTAACTTGATGGTCTCCACAGCCTATTGCTGTGTCGTAAGAATCTAAGATCGTGGGTGGACCGTATCGTTTAAGAAGTCTGTTGTAATAATCAATGTCTAATACCCAAGTCATGTTTTCGTCAAATAATAATGGGTCATCGTTCTCGATAGCCACCACCGACGGTGAGCCGATTGTGTTCAGTATCTTTGAGCTTGGGAGCACGCCCTCATATCTGGCGAAATGTGGCCCTTTTAATTCTCCGTCTCCATAATCATGGACACATCCTGTCGCTAACCATCCGCCTTTGAAATTCTCTGCAATGTTTTTAAGCGAATCCGGATGAGCAAGGTAATCATCCGAATACAGAAACTTAATAATTTCACCTGTAGCTTTCTTGATGCCAGCATTTGTATTCTCTGCCATGCCCCCATGCTTTGTGAGTACCAATTCGTATTTTTCATAAGTTTGGGACATTATTGAATCTATATTCCTTTTCAAGAAGAAATCACCGTTCTTCATATCGTGGTAAGGAATAACTATGGAAATCAAGGGGTTACTCATGTTTAGAAATATATTCTATGGCTCGTCTCATGAAATCGGGACTTCTCAAAAGACCGATGCCTTGATTACATTTTTGACACAATAGACCCCTAACCTTTCCTGTTTTATGGTCATGGTCTACTGCCAATACTCGCCTTAATTTTGTTCCTCTCTTGTGTTCTATTGTTTCAGGATTACCGCATATTGCACATACACCATTTTGATGGATAACTAGTTGGTTATATTGATTCAAATCAATTCCATATTTTCTTTTTAAATAAGTACCCTTTAATATTTCTTTATTTTCTTTATTATAAGTTCTCATATAGGCATTATATTTATCTTGATTTTTCTTCCTATATTCTCGTTGCTGCAAACGCCAATATTTCTTATCTCTCTTTGTTAGAGAGATGCTAAGCAATTTCTTTGAACTTTCTTTATGATGCGTTCCCTTTATCATGCTGATTTTTGGGTTTTTATCCATTCTAATAAATTATTCATCCCATCCTTGACCGAAACTTTGGGTTTCCAGCCGAGAGCTTTAATCTTGGTGTTATCCGTTAAACGAACCCGTAATCCAATCGGGCCGTCTATATACTTTATCTCCTTATCCGTAACCATTCTTACCATCTCATCTATCGTGTAGGACTCATCCGGGCCAATGTTTATCGGGCCTTGATAGGGATTTTGCATTATGACTTCTATGGCATCTAGCAAGTCGTCTATGTAAATAAACTCTCTGACTTGTTTGCCGTCTCCCCAAACCTCTACGGGGTCTTGAGTTAATGCCTTGCGACAAATGGCTGCAGGAGATTTCTCGCGTCCACCATCCCATGTACAGTATGGCCCAAAACAGTTATTAAAACGGGCAATCCTGATGTTTAAACCCTTGTTCTTGTAAAACGCCTCGTAAACCCTTTCACTGAAAATCTTTTCCCAGCCATAGTTTGAATCGGGATTGGCTGGATAGATAGCTTCTTCAGGAATTCTTTGTTTTACTTGTTCGATTGAGTAAGCACAGACCGAAGAAGAGTAGAACAGCTGTTTCACTTTAGCTTGAGTTGCATAGTAAGCCACATTTAGATTTATCATCGCTGAATTGTGTAGAACATCTGCATCGTTGTCGCCACTGAATATGAATCCCGCTCCGCCCATATCAGCGGCCAAAGTGTAAAGCCTATCAAAGAATCCTATTGGAAACATACTCAATAAGGCCGCATAAGTACGCTGGTCTCGTAAGTCTAATTTATAAAATAAATCTGGCTTAATAAATTTGGGTTCTTGTGTGTCTATCCCCACGACAAAATGCCCATCGGCCATTAATCGCTTGGTAAGATTCTGGGCTATGAATCCTGCTTGTCCTAAAATAAGTATTTTCATATTCTTTGCCAAGATGGGGGAAATCCCACCCGATCAACACCATCACTGAACCATTTGAGCGGAGCAATTACTTTTTTTGCTTCATTGGGATTTAAATAGGCTCCCCAAAAACTCCACGAACTGTTGGCGATTATTTGTGAGTGGCAACTGGCATATAAGTTTAAATCTTCCACTTCATCGCCCTTATCCATGACCTGCACCCTCGGATTATCTTTGAACTTTTCTTTTGCCCAGCTTGGGTCGTCTGAGAATACAAGGAAGTTGTCTTCGGGGAAAAGAGCCATAGCTCTCTCATAATAATCTGTATCATCGGCAAGATTGACATAAAATGGGTTTTCCGAGTATTTAGATTCATCGGGATTGATTGGATTAGCTCCTCGCCTTACATGAACGCCAACTTGCGATAGATAACCAATTCCCTCACCAAACAGTTGCTTGATTTCTTCTTCGTAACCCTCAAAAAACTTGGGATCTTGG
>C687J35021_10001526_pt1 | contig 17572 bp, 17 predicted proteins | sample RifCSPhighO2_12_FD_35021 | JGI IMG/M metagenome (IMG submission 35021)
TCGAAGCTGTCTTCTTTCGACATGCAGTAAAGCCCTCGGTATCCAATGAATGGCCCGGTGCAACTGGCGCCAGGCAAAAGCGGCGTGCATTGTGCCCGAAAATTGGGGTTTGCGCCAAGGGCTTCAGATAAGGCTGACCCAGCGTTGATTGACGAAGAGCTCAATCGGCCGATATTGGGTCTTGTAGTTCATCTTGCGGCAGTTCTTGATCCAGTAGCCGAGGTAGACGGCGTGCAGGCCCAGGCGGGTGGTTTCGGCGATTTGCCAGAGGATGGCGAAGCGGCCCAGGCTGCGTCGCTCTTCGTTGGGGTCGTAGAAGGTGTAAACCGCGGAAAGCCCATTGGGCAGCACGTCGGTGACGGCGATGGCGAGCAGGCGGCCTTGCTGGCGGAACTCGTAGAAGCGGGAAAATGCCAGGTCACGGACGAGAAAGGTGGAGAATTGTTCGCGGCTGGGCGGGTACATGTCGCCATCGGCATGGCGCTGCTCGATATAGCGGACGTAGAGGCTGTAATACTCTTCGGTGAAGGTCGGACGCACCGGGCGTACCTGAAGGTCCTGGTTGCGCTTGAGAATGCGCCGTTGCTGGCGATTGGGGCTGAACTGCGCGGCAGGGATACGTGCCGGCATGCAGGCGGTACAGCGCTGGCAGTGCGGTCGATAGAGGTGCTCGCCGCTGCGCCGAAAGCCCATTTCCGAAAGCTCGGCGTAAACCTCCGCGTCCATGGGCTGGCTGGGGTCGAGGAACAGGGTGGTGGCTTGTTCATCGGGCAGGTAGCTGCATGGGTGCGGCTGAGTGGCATAAAACTTCAGGCGGGCCAGCTCGGTCATGATCGACTCTCGGGATCAGTCTTATTCAAGTGTATGCCAGGCAGGCAAACTCGCCTAGGCAACCCAGTCGGCTTGATTGACCTGATCGAGATGGCGACTCAGATAAGCGGCAAACTGCTGGCGGGAGATGGCTCTGGCACCGAAGTTGTGCAGGTGTTGTGTCGGCATCTGGCAGTCAATCAGTACGAAGCCCCAGGCTTTGAGGTGCTGCACCAGGGTGGCAAAACCCACTTTGGAGGCATTGTCGGCGCGACTGAACATCGATTCGCCGAAAAACAGCTGGCCCATGGCCAGGCCGTAGAGGCCGCCGACCATTTCCTCGCCCTGCCAGACTTCGACCGAATGGGCGATGCCGCGCTTATGCAGCTCCAGGTAGGCGGCCTGCATAGGTGTGGTGATCCAAGTGTCCGCGGCGTAACTGCGCGGCGCGGCGCAGGCCTGGATGACCTCGGCGAAGGCCTGGTCGAAGGTGACCCGGTAGCGGCCCTGGCGCAATAGCTTGGCGAGGCTGCGGGAGANGTGCAGTTCCTCGGGGAATAATACGGTGCGCGGGTCGGGCGACCACCAGAGAATCGGNTGGCCGTCCTGAAACCAGGGAAAGCAGCCGTGGCGGTAAGCCTGGATCAGGCGTTCGGGGCTCAGGTCGCCGCCGGCAGCGAGCAATCCGTTGGGATCGCGCAGCGCCTTGTCGAGGGGCGGAAAATCCAGTGAATCGCGTTGTAGCCAGGTCAGCATGAGGCGCGGCCGGAGGAGGGCAGGGCGGTCGCTAAGAGGCCGCCCGTAGGGCTATGAGAAAGTGTCTACAAACTACTACGCTCGGCCATGCTGCGTTGAAACCAGCCTCAAAATGCTCATGTACTACTCGTACACTCCGCTTTTTCGGCTGATTTCGCCTTGCCTGGCCATCGCTCGTTACTTTTGTAAACACTCTCTCAGTTGTCGTCGAGGAACTTCTCGACGTCGAGTGCGGCCATGCAGCCTGCGCCGGCCGAGGTGATGGCCTGGCGATAGACGTGGTCGGCCACATCGCCGGCGGCGAAGACGCCTTCGATGCTGGTGGCAGTGGCATTGCCTTCGCTGCCGCCCTTGATCAGCAGGTAGCCGTCACGCATTTCCAGCTGGCCCTGGAACAGCTCGGTATTGGGCTTGTGGCCGATGGCGATAAACACGCCGGCCAGTGGTAGATCCTTGGTCACACCGGTCTGGGTGTCTTTCAGGCGTGCACCGGTCACCCCTGTGTTGTCGCCCAGTACTTCTTCCAGCGCATGGTTCCAGTGCAGTACCACGTTGCCATTGGCCGCCTTGTCGAACAGCTTGTCCTGAAGGATCTTCTCAGAACGCAGTTTGTCGCGACGGTGTACCAGATGCACTTCCTTGGCGATATTGGCCAGATACAGTGCCTCTTCAACGGCGGTGTTGCCGCCGCCGATCACGGCGACCACCTGGTTACGATAGAAGAAGCCATCGCAGGTGGCACAAGCCGACACGCCCTTGCCGGAAAATGCTTCTTCCGACGGCAGGCCCAGGTACTGGGCGGATGCGCCAGTGGCAATAATCAGGGCATCGCAGGTATAGGTGCCGCTGTCGCCCTTGAGGGTAAAGGGGCGCGACTGCAACTCGGCGGTATGGATGTGGTCGTAGACGATCTCGGTTTCAAAGCGCTCGGCATGCTTCTGCATGCGCTCCATCAGGGCCGGGCCGGTCAGACCTTCGACGTCGCCCGGCCAGTTGTCCACTTCGGTAGTGGTGGTGAGCTGACCGCCAGGCTGAATGCCGGTGATCACCACGGGCTTGAGATTGGCTCGGGCGGCATAGACGGCGGCGCTATAACCGGCGGGGCCAGAGCCCAGGATGATCAGGCGTGAATGCTTGACTTCGCTCATAAAAACACCTCATAAGCCTTTGTCACAAAAGAGAATGCATGCTCCAATTGAGCCGCACGGAAGATGTTGGCGGATATGCTACACCGAAGCAGGTGGCGAGCGGGAGTCGAGCGCCGTTGCCCGATGGCCGCGGGCGATTGCGTGGCACGGCGCGGCTAAACCCGTACAATCGGNGCTTGATCCGCCTTTAACCAATTATTCGGCGCCCCGGCGCAGGAACAGATGCGTTTTGAAGAACTCTAGCCCTACCGCACAAGCCCCCGTCTGGCGTCAGCAATTGCCTTACCGACTCAAGGAGGGGGCGCTGATCGGCCTGGGTGCACTCTGTCTTTATCTGTGGATGGCGCTGCTGACCTACGATGCGGCCGACCCGGGCTGGACCCATACTAGCAATGTCGAGCAGGTGCAAAATGCCGCCGGGCGTGCCGGTGCCTGGTTCGCCGATATCCTGTTTATGGCCTTGGGTTACTTCGCTTACCTGTTCCCGCTGCTGCTGGGGGTCAAGACCCTGCAGGTGTTCCGCGCCCGCCATCAACCCTGGCAGTGGAGTGGCTGGCTGTTCTCCTGGCGCCTGATCGGCCTGGTGTTTCTGGTGCTATCGGGCGCTGCGCTGGCCTATATCCATTTTGATGCAAACACCTCTATGCCGGCCTCTGCCGGTGGTGCCCTGGGGGAAAGCCTCGGTCAGCTGGCCGTCAATGCGCTGAACGTGCAGGGCAGTACCCTGCTGTTTATCGCCATGTTTCTCTTCGGTCTGACCGTGTTTACCGACCTGTCCTGGTTCAAGGTGATGGACCTGACCGGCAAGATCACCCTGGACCTGTTCGAGTTGATTCAGGGCCTGAGCAACCGCTGGTGGAATGCCCGGGTCGAGCGCAAGCAGCTGGTTGCCCAGCTGCGCGAGGTCGACGAGCGCGTCACCGAGGTGTCCGCCCCCATCGTTCTCGATCGCCGCGAGCAGGCCAGGGTGAAGGAACGCCTGATCGAGCGCGAAGAGTCGCTGAACAAGCATATGAGCGAGCGGGTCAATCGTCCGGCTCCGCAGATCACCCCGCCGGCCGCGCCCAAGGCGGCCGAGCCGAGCAAGCGGGTGCTGAAAGAGAAGCAGGTCAATCTGTTCGAAGACAGTGCCCTGGCCGGCAGCCTGCCGCCTATCTCGATCCTCGATGTGGCGGAAAAGATCCAGAAGAAATATTCCCCTGAGTCCCTGGAGGCCATGTCGCGGCTGGTGGAGATCAAGCTCAAGGAGTTTGGTGTCGAGGTCATAGTCGAATCCGTGCACCCGGGGCCGGTGATTACCCGCTTCGAGATTCAGCCGGCCGCCGGGGTCAAGGTCAGTCGTATCTCCAACCTGGCCAAGGACCTGGCGCGTTCGCTGGCGGTGATCAGCGTGCGGGTGGTGGAAGTGATTCCGGGCAAGACCACCGTGGGTATCGAAATCCCCAACGAAGACCGGCAGATCGTGCGTTTCTCCGAGGTGCTGTCGTCGCCCGAGTACGACGATGCCAAGTCGCCGGTGACCCTGGCCCTGGGCCATGATATCGGCGGCAAGCCGGTGATTACCGACCTGGCGCGCATGCCGCACCTGCTGGTGGCTGGTACCACCGGTTCCGGTAAGTCGGTGGGGGTCAACGCCATGATCCTGTCGATCCTGTTCAAATCCACGCCGGAAGAGGCGCGTTTGATCATGATCGACCCGAAGATGCTCGAACTGTCGATCTACGAAGGCATTCCGCACCTGCTGTGCCCGGTGGTGACCGACATGAAAGAGGCCGCCAACGCCCTGCGCTGGTCGGTGGCCGAGATGGAGCGGCGTTACAAGCTGATGTCGAAGATGGGCGTGCGCAACCTGGCCGGCTTCAACCGCAAGGTCAAGGACGCCGAGGAAGCCGGCGAGCCGCTGTCCGACCCGCTGTACAAGCGCGAAAGCATGCACGACGAAGCGCCGCTGCTGAAAACCCTGCCGACCATCGTGGTGGTGGTCGATGAATTCGCCGACATGATGATGATCGTCGGCAAAAAGGTCGAAGAGCTGATCGCGCGTATCGCGCAGAAGGCCCGTGCGGCGGGCATCCACCTGATCCTCGCCACCCAGCGTCCTTCGGTGGATGTGATTACCGGCCTGATCAAGGCCAACATTCCGACCCGTATGGCCTTCCAGGTGTCGAGCAAGATCGACTCGCGCACCATCCTCGATCAGGGTGGTGCCGAGCAACTGCTGGGCCACGGTGACATGCTCTATATGCCGCCGGGCACCGGCTTGCCGATTCGCGTACACGGTGCCTTCGTCTCCGACGAGGAAGTGCATCGCGTGGTCGAGGCCTGGAAACAGCGCGGCACGCCGGATTACATCGAAGATATCCTGGCCGGTGTCGAAGAAGCCGGTAGCGGCTTCGAAGGCAGCAGTGGCGAGGGTGGCGGTGAAGGCAGCGAGGCGGATCCGCTCTATGACGAAGCGGTCAATTTCGTGCTGGAAAGCCGCCGCGCCTCGATTTCCTCGGTGCAGCGCAAGCTGAAAATCGGCTACAACCGCGCCGCGCGGATGATCGAGGCCATGGAGATGGCCGGTGTGGTGACCTCGATGAACACTAATGGCTCCCGTGAGGTCATAGCACCAGGCCCCAATCGCGATTAATGCTTCAGTCCCTGTTCATAAGGAGTCCCATGCGCCTGATTCGCATGTTGTTGCTGACCGTTTTGAGTTTTTCCAGTGTGGCCGCCGTGGCCGACGATTCGCTTGCCGTGCAGCGCCTGACCGAGCTGCTCAACCAGGCCCAGACCATCAGTGCGCGCTTTTCCCAGCTGACCCTGGACGGCAGCGGTACCCAGTTGCAGGAAACTGCCGGCCAGCTGGCGCTCAAGCGCCCCGGGCTGTTCCGCTGGCACACCGATGCGCCGATGGAGCAGCTGCTGGTCTCCAATGGCGAGAAAGTCTGGCTGTATGACCCGGACCTTGAGCAGGTCACCATCCAGACCCTGGATCAGCGCCTGACTCACACCCCGGCTCTGCTGTTGTCCGGCGACGTGTCGAAGATCAGCGAGAACTTTGAGATCAGCCACAGCGAAAGCGGCAATGTGGTCGACTTTATTCTCAAGCCGAAATCCAAGGACAGCCTGTTCGACAGCCTACGCCTGTCGTTTCGCAACAAGGTGCTCAACGATATGCAGCTGATCGACAGCATCGGTCAGCGCACCAATATCCTGTTCCTTGGGGTGAAGATGAATGAGGCGCTGGATGACGGCCTGTTCACCTTCGATATCCCCGAAGATGCGGACGTGATTCAAGAGTAGAGCGCCCCACGGCAAGAGGCTTTAACCCCGTCATGGATCTGTTTCGCAAGGCTCCCGTTGCCCAGCCGCTGGCCGCCCGCCTGCGCGCTGCCAGCCTGGACGAGTATGTCGGTCAGGAGCACTTGCTGGCGCGCGGCAAGCCGTTGCGCGAAGCTCTGGAGCAGGGTGCCTTGCACTCGATGATCTTCTGGGGGCCGCCGGGGGTGGGCAAGACCACCCTGGCACGTTTGCTGGCGCAGGTCTCCGATGCCCACTTCGAGACCATTTCCGCGGTGCTCTCCGGGGTCAAGGAAATCCGCCAGGCGGTGGAAATCGCCCAGCAGCATGCCGCGCAGTATGGTCGCCAGACCATCCTGTTCGTCGACGAAGTGCACCGTTTCAACAAGTCGCAGCAGGATGCCTTCCTGCCCTATGTGGAAGACGGCACCCTGATCTTTATCGGGGCCACCACGGAAAATCCCTCCTTCGAGCTGAACAACGCGCTGTTGTCGCGGGCCCGGGTCTATGTGCTGAAAAGCCTGGACGAGGCCGCCCTGCGCAAGCTGGTCAAGCGCGCCCTCAGCGACCCCAAGGGCTTGGGTGAGCGCAAGCTGAGCCTGCCGGAGGAGAGCTTCAAGATCCTGCTGGGCGCGGCCGATGGCGATGGTCGACGCCTGCTCAATTTTCTCGAGAACGCCGCCGACCTGGCCGAGGATGGCGGTGCGATCAGCACCGAACTGCTGCTGGATCTGCTCGGCGACAGTCGCCGGCGCTTCGACAAGGGCGGCGAGGCCTTCTACGATCAGATTTCCGCGCTGCACAAGTCGGTACGCGGCTCCAGCCCGAATGGCGCGCTCTACTGGTTCGCCCGCATGCTCGACGGTGGCTGCGACCCTCTGTATATCGCGCGCCGTGTGGTGCGCATGGCCAGCGAGGATATCGGCAATGCCGACCCGCGGGCGCTGACCCTGTGCCTGAATGCCTGGGATGTGCAGGAGCGCCTGGGCAGCCCGGAGGGCGAGCTGGCGGTGGCGCAGGCCATCGTTTACCTGGCCTGCGCGCCCAAGAGCAATGCGGTCTATATGGCCTTCAAGGCGGCCATGCGCGATGCCGCCGAGCACGGTTCCCTGGAGGTGCCGCTGCACCTGCGCAACGCGCCGACCAAACTTATGAAAGAGTTGGGCTACGGCGACGAATACCGTTACGCCCACGATGAGCCCGAGGCCTATGCCGCCGGCGAGGATTACTTCCCGGAGGCGTTCGAGCCGCGCGAGTATTACCAGCCGGTACCTCGTGGCCTGGAATTGAAGATCGGCGACAAGCTGCAGCACCTCAAGAGTCAGGACCTGGCCAGCCCCAGGCAGCGGAGGAGGCCATGACCCGCGTGCTTCTGGCGGTGGCTGCCGGCGGGGCGATGGGCTGCGTATTGCGTTTTCTCGCGACCAGCTGGGTGGTGGCGAGCTGGCCGCGGCACTACTACCTGGCCACCTTGACGGTGAATATGCTCGGCTGTCTGTTGATCGGGCTGCTATCGGGGCTGTTTCTGCTGCGCAGCGACCTGCCGCTGGAGTTGCGCACCGGCCTGACGGTTGGGCTGCTCGGCGGCCTGACCACCTTTTCCTCCTTCAGCCTGGAGATGCTCAGTCTGCTTGAAGGCGGTCGTACAGCCGAGGCCATGGGGTACCTGTTGTGCAGCATGGTCGGCGGCTTGCTGGCCGCCTGGCTGGGCCTGACCCTGGCGCGATTGTGCCAGTGAGTGCGCGTCCGTTTGCGGCCGGCCGGCTTGCGGATTGGCGCTGTAGCGACCTAAAGCCTTAAACTGCGCGCCATCGCGCGACATGGCCCTGCCATGCAATCTTTTGTACCTGTATTGAGACCTGAACATGCTCGACTCCAAACTGGTTCGCAGCCAACTTCACGATGTGGCCCAGCGCCTTGCTAGCCGCGGTTTTCAGCTGGATGTAGTGCGCTTCGAGGCGCTCGAAACGCAACGCAAGGCGGTCCAGACCCGTACCGAACAACTGCAGGCCGAGCGCAACAGCCGCTCCAAGGCCATTGGTCAGGCCAAGGCGCGGGGTGAAGACATTGCCCCGCTGCTGGCAGAAGTGGACAAGATGGGCAGCGATCTGGAGGAGGGCAAGCGCGAGCTGGACGCCATTCAGAGCGAACTCGACAACCTGCTGCTGAATATCCCCAACCTGCCGCACGAGTCGGTGCCGGTTGGTAACGACGAAGAGGGCAACGTCGAGGTCTCGCGCTGGGGCACGCCCCGCAGCTTTGATTTCCCCATTCAGGATCATGTCGCCTTGGGCGAGCAGCACGGCTGGCTGGATTTCGAAACCGCCGCCAAGCTCTCCGGTGCGCGTTTCGCCCTGCTGCGTGGCCCCATTGCCCGCATGCATCGTGCCCTGGCGCAGTTCATGATCAATCTGCACACCAGCGAGCACGGTTACGAAGAGGCCTATACGCCCTATCTGGTGCAGGCTCCGGCGCTGCAAGGCACCGGTCAGCTGCCGAAATTCGAGGAAGACCTGTTCAAGATCAGCCGTGAAGGTGAAGCGGATCTGTACCTGATCCCGACCGCCGAGGTGTCGCTGACCAATATCGTCGCGGGCGAAATTCTCGATCCCAAGCAATTGCCGCTGAAACTCGTGGCCCACACCCCGTGTTTCCGCAGCGAAGCCGGCGCTTCCGGGCGCGACACCCGCGGCATGATCCGTCAGCACCAGTTCGACAAGGTCGAAATGGTCCAGATCGTCGAGCCGAGCAAGTCCTTCGAGGCTCTGGAAAGCCTGACCGCCAACGCCGAGCGCGTATTGCAGCTGCTCGAGCTGCCGTACCGCAAACTGGCACTGTGTACCGGCGATATGGGCTTCAGTGCAGTGAAAACCTATGACCTGGAAGTCTGGGTGCCGAGCCAGGACAAGTACCGCGAGATTTCTTCCTGCTCCAACTGCGGCGACTTCCAGGCACGCCGCATGCAGGCGCGCTATCGCAACCCGGAAACCGGCAAGCCCGAGCTGCTGCACACCCTCAACGGTTCCGGCCTGGCGGTGGGTCGCACCCTTGTGGCGGTGCTGGAGAACTACCAGCAGGCCGATGGCAGTATCCGCGTGCCGGACGTTCTGAAACCCTATATGGGCGGCATCGAAGTAATCGGTTAACAGGCAATTCGGCTGCACAATACGGGGTGGCGATGGCCGCCCCGTTTTTTTACCTCTGGCGAGATTGATCCATGGACTTCCTTCCCCTGTTCCACAAATTGCAGGATCGCCTGGTGCTGGTGGTCGGCGGTGGCGAAGTGGCGTTGCGCAAGGCGCGTCTGCTNGCNGATGCCGGNGCGCGCCTGCGNGTGGTCGCTCCCGAGGTTCGCGCCGAGCTGCAAAGCCTGGCCGGCGACGGCGGGTTTTTCCTGCGCGGTTACCAGCCGGAGGACTTGCAGGGGGTGGCGCTGATCATCGCCGCCACCGACGACGAGCCGCTGAATGCCGAGATTTCTCGTCAGGCCCAGGCTCTGGGGTTGCCGGTCAATGTGGTGGATGCGCCGAAGCTGTGCAGTGTGATCTTCCCCGCCATCGTCGATCGCTCGCCGCTGATCATCGCCGTCACCAGTGGCGGCGATGCGCCGGTGCTGGCGCGGCTGATCCGGGCGAAGATCGAGACCTGGATTCCCTCCACCTACGGCCAGCTGGCCGGCCTGGCCAAGCGCTTTCGCGCTCAGGTCAAGGGCCTGTTTCCCGATGTGCAGCAGCGCCGGGTGTTCTGGGAGGACGTATTCCAGGGGCAGATCGCCGAAAGCGTGTTCGCCGGCAAGCAGCAGGAGGGCGAGCGCCTGCTCGAGGAAAAGATCGCCGGCATTGCACCGCGCGCCCTGGGCGAGGTGTATCTAGTGGGGGCTGGCCCGGGCGATCCCGATCTACTGACCTTCCGCGCCCTGCGCCTGATGCAGCAGGCCGACGTGGTGCTCTATGACCGCCTGGTGGCTCCGGCCATTATCGAGCTGTGCCGTCGCGATGCCGAACGCATCTATGTCGGCAAGCAGCGCTCGGCGCATGCGTTGCCCCAGGAACAGATCAATCAGCGCCTGGTCAGCCTGGCCAAAGAAGGCAAGCGGGTGCTGCGCCTGAAGGGCGGGGACCCCTTTATCTTCGGCCGCGGCGGCGAGGAAATCGAAGAGCTGGCGGCTCACGGCATTCCCTTCCAGGTGGTGCCGGGCATCACCGCGGCCAGCGGCTGCGCGGCTTATGCAGGGATTCCGCTGACGCACCGTGACCATGCCCAGTCGGTGCGCTTCGTCACCGGTCACCTCAAGGACGGCAGCTGCGATTTACCCTGGGCGGAACTCACCGCCGCCAGCCAGACCCTGGTGTTCTACATGGGNCTGGTCGGCTTGCCGATGATTTGCCAGCAGCTGATCGCCCATGGCCGTAGTGCCGATACCCCGGCCGCGCTGATCCAGCAGGGCACCACGCAGAACCAGCGGGTGTTTACTGGCACCCTGGCGAATCTGCCGCAACTGGTGGCCGAGCATGAGGTGCATGCGCCAACCCTGGTGATAGTCGGCGAGGTGGTGCAGTTGCGGGAAAAACTGGCCTGGTTCGAAGGTGCTCAAGCCGGTCTCTGATTCTGTCTATCTACCTAGTGCCGTTTAGCGTCGCGCAACGCCTTTGCCCGGCAGACGGGCGCGATCATGCGGGCGGCCGAAGTCCAGGGCCGGGCCGCTTGGCACTATGCCGCTGGGGTTGAGGTTGCGGTGGCTGCCGTAGTAATGCTGCTTGATCTGTTGCAGGTTTACCGTCTGCGCCACGCCAGGCCATTGATACAGCTCGCGTAGCCAGTTGGAGAGCTGCGGGTAATCCTCAATGCGCCGCAGGTTGCACTTGAAGTGGCCGTAATACACGGCATCGAAGCGGATCAGGCTGGTAAACAGCCGCCAGTCGGCTTCGGTCAGGTATTCGCCGGTCAGATAGCGTTGTTCACTGAGCCGTGTTTCCAGTGCATCCAATTCGGCGAACAGCTCGCTAAAGGCTTCCTCGTAGGCCGCCTGGGTGGTGGCGAAACCGGCGCGGTACACCCCGTTATTGATAGCGGGATAGATGCGCTGGTTGAGCCCTTCGATCTCGCCGCGCAGAGCGGGCGGGTAGAAGTCCAGGCTATTGCCGGTCAGGTCGTCGAAGGCCGAGTTGAACATGCGGATGATTTCCGCAGACTCATTATTGACGATGCGCTTATGCTGCTTGTCCCACAGCAGGGGTACGGTTACCCGCCCGCTGTACTGGGCGTCGTCGGCGGTGTAGCGCTGATGCAGGTACTCGAAACCATCCAGGGCGTCGCCGGTGGAGCCGTGGTCTGGGTCGAATGTCCAGCCGTGCTCGCCCATTAGCCAGCTGACGACCGATACATCGATCAATCTTTCCAGGCCTTTGAGTTGACGCAGAATCAGGGTGCGGTGGGCCCAGGGGCAGGCGAGGGAGACATACAGGTGGTAGCGCCCAGCCTCGGCCTTGAAGTTGCCTTCGCCGCTGGGGCCGGGGCTGCCATCGGTCGTGACCCAGTGACGGCGTTGGGCATTTTCGCGCTTGAAGCGGCCGTCTGCGGCGGTGTCGTACCACTGGTCATGCCAGCGTCCTTCGATCAACAAGCCCATAGTCGATTCCTCNGGCGTGTACTGAGGCAATCAGTCTAACCGGCTTGAATCGATAGAAAGGCGGAAAAAACTGCCCTTCTATATCTGCTAATTCGATATAAGGCGCGCATCCCAGCGCTGCTGCGCCTGTTGCAGGGCGTCCTCGCGAGTGAGCCCAAGGCCACGCAGGGCCAGGGCCATGGTGCTTAGCACGGCCAACTGACCGTAGTCATCGGCGACTTCGCCGCGCCAGAAGGCCGCCAGATGGGCGGGGTCCAGCGACTGCGGCTTGACGTGGCGCTGGGCAGCCAGTGCCGGCCAGTCTTCATCCCAGTTCTGGCCATTGGCCGTGCCATAGAGGTGGCTGATGGCATCCGGGTTGATTTCGATCTCACCGCCTTCGCCCTTGATCACTATGGCGCTATCGCCGAGCAACTGACTGGCTTCGCGATGCACCGCCTGATAGCCGGGGTGGAAGATGCTCTGCAGGCCGCAGCGCGCGCTCAGCGGGTTGAGGATGCGGGTCAGCGAGTGAATCGGCGAACGCAGGCCGAGGATATTGCGCAGGTCGATCATCTTCTGCAGCTGTGGCATCCAGTCGCCCAGGGGGATAAAGGCCAGGTGCTGGGTGTTTATCGCCTGCTCCACGTCTTGCCAGTTGCGGCATAGCGGGATCTGCAGTGGTTCGAGCAGCTGTTCGCTGTACATGCGCCCGGCGGTATGGGCACCGCCGCCATGCAGAAGGATCTTGATCCCGCTATTGGCCAGGGCCTTGGCGGCGAGCAGAAACCAGGGCAGATGGCGCTTCTTGCCNGCATAGCTGGGCCAGTCCAGGTCGATCTGCAGGCNCGGTACCTGCAGGCGCTCGCGCACTGCTTCGGCAAAACCGGCCATTTCCTCGGCGCTTTCTTCCTTGTGCCGCAGCAGCATCAGAAAGGCTCCCAGCTGGCTGTCTTCGGCTTTGTCATCGAGCAGCATGCCCATGGCTTCGCGGGCTTCTTCGCGGGTCAGGTTGCGCGCGCCGCGCTTGCCCTTGCCGAGGATGCGCACGAACTGGGCGAAGGGGTGTTCTGCTGGAGTGCTGAGGTTCATAGGCAATTGGTCGGCTTGGGCAGGCCCGCCAGCTTGGCGGCAAGTTTGGCGGGAGTGCCTTTGAATAACTGATTGAGGTGCAGGCTGTTGCCCTTGCTCGGGCCGAGTTTGAGGGCGGCGTATTTGATCAGTGGGCGATTGGCCGGGGCCAGCTGGAACTCGGCGTAGAAGTCGCGCAGCAGGTGCAGTATTTCCCAGTGTTCGGCGCTCAGGCTGAGCTGTTCCTGGCGGGCCAGGGCTTCGGCCACCACCGGCGACCAGTCGGCCAGGTCGAGCAGGTAGCCGTCCTTGTCCAGGGCGATGCTTCGGTTGTCGATCTCCAGGGTGCTCATAGCCAGCTATTGACCTTGTCGAAGCGACAGCTGAGTTCGACCATGCCTGGGTAGTCGACGGCCTGCAGGCGCTGCGGGCCTGCGATGGCGCGCGCGCTAAGGTCCTCGTCCAGGGCAAACAGACCGATGCTCTCGGGCATCAGTTCCAGGGCCTGGCACTGGGCGCTACCGGGTTGCAGGGCGTACACGGCATCGCCACACAGCAGCAGGCCGTCGCCAGGGCCAAGCAGGCGCAGGCAGCTGCTCAGGCGGCTGTCGCTGAACGGCGAATGGGAAAGCATNTGCAGGGTCGTCATCAGAGGGTTATCACCTGGTCGTAGCGGGCGACAAGTGCCGTCAGGCCGGCGTCATCCAGCAGCTCGACGGCCAGATTCAGCTTCTGTCGCTCAAGGCCGCGTTCCTGGAGGCTGCGGGTCGAGGTGTAGAGCGCTTCCACGCCGAACATCGGCAGCGCCTGCAGATTGGCACCGAGATCCTTCTGTTGCAGGGTCGCGGGCTGCTGGGCCGTGCTCAGTTGAAACACCCCATCATCGAGAAACAGCATGCCGATGGGCAGGTCAAAGGCTCCGCCGGCCAGGGCGATATCCAGGGCTTCGCGGGCTGTCGGCCCGGACCAGGGCGGCTGGCGGCTGATGATCAGCAGGGATTTGCTCATTTCAAGAGCCTCCGAAGCACACCAGACGGTCGGCCTGCTGCGTCGCCTCATGCAGTTGGCCAAGCCCCGACAGCTCCCAGGGGGCCTGCAGGTTGGCGCTGCCGGCTGCATAACGCTGGGCTTCCTGGGTGTCGAGAACGCCGCGGCGCAGGGCGGCGGCAATGCACACCACGCCGTCGAGTCGCTGGGTGCGGACGAAGTCGCGCCATTCGCCGGTCAAATCCAGCTCATCCTGGGGGCTGATCACGTTGCTCGAGGCGCTGTGCACGCCGTCCTGATAGAAGAACAGCCTGACGATCTCGTGCCCGCCAGCCAGTACCGCCTGGGCGAAGCGCAGGGCTCGGCGCGAGGAGGGCGCGTGGGGCGGGGCAAACAGGGCGATGGCAAATTTCATGGATAACCCGGCAAGGACGTCTGGCGAAATAATAAGGCCTGAGTGGGCAAGATGGGCAGCGACAGCTTAAAAAACGCCTGATATATGCCCCCAGGACAAAAACCAAACGCCCCGAGCGGGTCGGGGCGTTGGCGGATTGTCCTGCATGGCGCGTGTTTCGCCCCTGGCAAGGGTTACTTGTGCAGGTGTTCTGCCGCGTGCAGGGTGTTCTCCAGCAGGCCGGCGCGGGTCATCGGGCCAACACCGCCGGGTACCGGGGTGATCCAGCCAGCGCGGGGCAGGGCGGTTTCATACACCACGTCGCCGATCAGCTTGCCGTCGGCCTGGCGATTGATGCCCACGTCGATGACGATGGCCCCTTCCTTGATCCATTCGCCCTTGACCAGGCCAGGCTTGCCGGCGGCTACCACGACGATATCGGCCTGGCCGACGTGGGTTGGCAGGTCCTTGGTGAAGCGGTGCGTAACCGTGACGGTGCAGCCGGCCAGCAGCAGTTCCATGGCCATGGGGCGGCCAACGATATTGGATGCGCCTACCACCACGGCATGCATGCCATAAAGGTCGGCACCGGTGCTTTCGAGCAGGGTCATGATGCCCTTGGGGGTGCAGGGGCGCAGGAGTGGCATGCGCTGGGCCAGGCGGCCGATATTGTATGGGTGGAAACCGTCCACATCCTTGTCCGGGCGAATGCGCTCCAGTAATAAAGAGGAGTCGAGGTGCTCGGGCAGCGGCAGCTGAACCAGGATGCCGTCGATGCTCGGCTCATCGTTGAGGCGGTCGATCAGCGCCATCAGTTCGTCTTGGCTGGTGGTGGCCGGCAGGTCATAGGCCTGGGAAACAAAGCCGACTTCCTCGCAGTCCTTGCGCTTGTGCGAGACATAGACCTGGGAGGCCGGGTCGCTACCAACCAGAATCACAGCCAGACCCGGTGCGCGCAGGCCCTGCTGGCGTCGTTCGGCGACGCGTTGCGCGATCTGCTGGCGGAGGCTGGCGGCAATCGCTTTGCCGTCGATCAGTTTTGCGGTCATTGCGCTTGGTTAACCATAAAGAAAGGATGGAAAAAGGACGCGCATTCTCGCATGACCGTGCGGTGGGGCAAAGGCGCATGCCGTGGTTTTCGCGTAACTCCTTTATATAGCTGAATTTTTTTGATCTTCCCTGTTGACGACCGTTAATCACCTCTATAACATTCGCCCCGCTTGTCGAGCACAGCCAGTCGCTGGGTAAGACGGCAAAGGTNAGAATCGCAAGGTTTTTGCCGAAGCCGAAAGCTTTAAGTCTGCGCTGCAGATGGATAGGCGCCCGTAGCTCAGCTGGATAGAGCATCCGCCTTCTAAGCGGATGGTCGCAGGTTCGAGTCCTGCCGGGCGTGCCACTTGGCAGTCTTGGCGCAAGCAACATGCAATATGGTGGGCGTAGCTCAGTTGGTAGAGCGCAGGATTGTGACTCCTGTTGTCGTGGGTTCGATCCCCATCGTCCACCCCATATTCCAAAACGCCAGGTGAAAGCCTGGCGTTTTTGTATACAAGGTTTTACCTCTGCGGACGTGGTGGAATTGGTAGACACACTGGATTTAGGTTCCAGCGCCGCAAGGCGTGAGAGTTCGAGTCTCTCCGTCCGCACCATCTTTCTTTAGCTCCCTCCCGTTTGCCGCTTGCATCTAGGGTGACTTCTGCAAATTCAGCCTCTAGAATGCATGCCCTTGATTCGGGGCCGGTAAACGGCCGGCTTATGTCTGTGCAACGAGGAATATCCATGCAAGTTTCTGTTGAAAGCACTTCTGCTCTTGAGCGCCGTATGACCGTTGGCGTTCCCGTTGAGCGCATCGAGACTGAAGTCAACAAGCGTCTGCAGCAGACTGCCCGTCGCGCCAAGGTTCCCGGTTTCCGCCCCGGCAAAGTGCCGATGAGNGTGATCCGTCAGCGTTACGAAGATGCTGCGCGCCAGGANGCCCTGGGCGACCTGATCCAGTCCACCTTCTATGANGCCGTGGTCGAGCAGAAGCTCAACCCCGCCGGCGCTCCGGCCGTTGAGCCGAAGTCCTTCGAGAAGGGCAAGGATCTGGAGTACGTTGCCACCTTCGAAGTATTCCCGGAATTCACCGTTGCCGGTTTCGAGTCCATCGCCATCGAGCGCCTGCAGGCCGACGTGGCTGACAGCGATGTCGACAACATGCTGGAAATCCTGCGCAAGCAGAACACCCGTTTCGAAACCGTTGAGCGCGCCGCCGAAAATGGCGACCAGCTGAATATCGATTTCGTCGGCAAGGTCGACGGTGAGGCCTTTGCCGGCGGTTCGGCCAAGGGCACTCAGCTGGTTCTCGGCTCCGGCCGCATGATCCCGGGCTTCGAAGATGCTCTGGTCGGTGNCAAGGCTGGNGAAGAGCGGGTCATNACCCCGACTTTCCCCGAGGACTACCAGAATCTCGATCTGGCCGGCAAAACTGCCGAGTTCACCGTGACCGTCAACAGCATCAGCGCTCCGCAGCTGCCTGAGCTGAATGACGACTTCTTCGCCCTGTTTGGCGTGAAAGAAGGCGGTCTGGAAGGCTTCCGTGCCGAAGTACGCAAGAACATGGAGCGTGAGCTGCGCCAGGCCATCAAGTCCAAGGTCAAGAACCAGGTTATGGACGGCCTGCTGGCTGCCAACCCGATCGAAGTGCCGAAGGCCCTGATCAGCAACGAAGTAAACCGTCTGCGCGTGCAGGCCGTTCAGCAGTTCGGTGGCAACCTCAAGCCTGATCAACTGCCGGCCGAGCTGTTCGAAGAGCAAGCCAAGCGCCGTGTCGTGCTGGGCCTGGTCGTCGCTGAAGTGGTCAAGCAGACCGAGCTGAAGCCGGACGAAGCGCGCATCCGTGAAATGATCGAAGAAATGGCTTCGGCTTATCAGGAGCCTGAGCAGGTTGTGGCCTGGTACTACAAAAACGACCAGCAAATGAACGAAGTACGTTCTGTTGTGCTGGAAGAGCAAGTTGTAGATACTGTTTTGCAGAAGGCCAACGTGACCGATAAAGCGGTCTCTTACGAAGAAGCTGTCAAGCCGGTGGAAGCTCCGCAAGCCGCCTGATTTCTTTACCTCGTTCGAACACGCCATAAGCCAGCCTCCGTGCTGGCTTATGCGTATTTGTGACATGACTATTTAGGGAGCGAGTGCACGCATGTCCCGCAATCCTTTTATGCAGCAAATGCCTGATATCCAAGCCGCTGGCGGCCTGGTACCCATGGTTGTCGAGCAGACGGCTCGCGGTGAGCGCGCCTACGATATCTATTCGCGCCTGCTCAAGGAGCGAGTGATCTTTCTTGTCGGCCCTGTAGAGGACTACATGGCCAACCTGATCTGTGCGCAACTGTTGTTCCTTGAAGCGGAAAATCCGGACAAGGACATTCATCTTTACATCAACTCTCCAGGTGGTTCGGTGACGGCGGGTATGTCGATCTACGACACCATGCAGTTCATCAAGCCTAACGTGTCCACCACCTGTATTGGTCA
>C687J35021_10001536_pt1 | contig 17476 bp, 21 predicted proteins | sample RifCSPhighO2_12_FD_35021 | JGI IMG/M metagenome (IMG submission 35021)
CGAAGCGGTTGGCGGGGCGGTTCGCGAGGCGGTTGACGAGGTGGTTGGCGGGGCGATTGACGGGGCGGTTGGCGGGGCGATTCGCAAAAAATTTGTTTGGCACGATTGGTTTTCCGGACGAATCTGGCCCGGGTGGCAAGCATATTTAGATTTTTATTTGTCAGTATGCTCATTAAAACTTCCCGACGATATAATACACCGAATTAACGCATATAAAAATGCCCAGATGTCTGTAGGATACTGGTGGCCTAATTCAAAATTTATCATAGTATGCGATACTCCGGATACTATAAATCTTGATGATAACGGCAGGTTACACAGCGACGACGGTACGGCTATTCGTTGGCGAGACGGTGTTGGATTGTATTTTTCCCACGGGCAAAAAATTCCAGGGTGGATAATAATATCGCCTGAAAAAATAACGGTCGAGAATATCCAGTCGGAAAAAAATGCTGAAATTAAACGGGTTATGATCGAAAAATATGATGTCAGCCGGTACTTAATTGATATAGGCGCTGAAATCGTGGATATGGACAGTTTGACATTAGTTGGATCAGCGCCACGGGCCTTGATAAAAGACAAAGCGGGGAATCAGTGGTTAATTGGCACGGACGGGTCAACAGCACGGGTTTATCACATGGCGGTAGATGCGCAGATCAAAACATGCAAACAAGCGCATGAGCAATTGTGCGGGTTCGACGAGGATAGGTTATGTGTGGAATGTTAAAAGGCTGCACCCTTGAAGCATTGCTATCTGCTAATGAATGGAAGAAGAAGATATGATTACCAACTCGGATGAAAAAGGGATCCCCGTGACAAGAGACGGGATAATGATTTTACTCGCCGGACTTAAAAGCGAGCAGAAAGAAATATCCGGGAAAATTCACAAGAATTTTTCAGAAGAACAAAAATTCACTGTCAGAAAAAATCATTTAAAAGAACTCGTTTACGAATGCGAAATCAGGCTGGCAGCGATAAACAACGCAAAAAAGTTAATTTCAGCAAAAATCGTTTTGGCCCCCCTGAGACAAAAAAGAACAAAGGGAAAACTTATGGACTAATTAAAGATATGTGGCCCGCGCTTGCGGTGGCAGTGTTTTTTTATGACATTCTTGGGAGAAAAAAGTTGGGATTACGGAAACCAATATAAAAACAAAAAAAATTGATTTGTTTTAAAAATGTCTCCCGTGGGGCATGACTCGCCTAATCAGTCGTTAAAAACCGGGACGCCAGAGCTAGGCCATAAAGCGATGGACGCGACGGTGGCGCGCACTCGGCTTAAACGTGATTGCCTATGACCATCGATAACGTGACAGCCCGGAGAGACGGGCAAATTTAAAAATGGGGGAAGGATGGACGAATGGAAATCATCAGAAAAACGGAAAAACGCAGGAAGCTGAAAAATACGGAAACCAAAATTACGTTGAACGTCATCTGCGATAATTATTCGAAAGAGGATGCCGCGATAAGGACGGCGATTAAGGAAGTTTTTAAGGCGTTGGATGAGAGACAATTATATCGCTGCGGGAATAAAAAATAAATATGATTGAAATCAAAAAATTAGACCAAAATGATATTGGCCGATGGGTCATTTATAAAAGTGATTACTCTAAATGGCAACCCCGTCCACCGAAATCGGAATATGGCAGAATCAAAAGCTGGAACAACAAATATATCTTTGTCGTCTATAAATGCGCCAACCAGTGGGAAGATTATCAGAATTATACGGGCTGTTCGACCAGGCCAGAGAATCTGGAATTTTATGACAAACCTATCGAAGGAAACTATTCTGGCATGGAAAAATGCGATTGATTTATTGTTGCCTGAAGAATTGTTTTTTGTCTGGTACTCCGCCCCCAATGATTGGGAAGTCTTCAGGAATTATGAATTATGGCTTTATTTTGTTTTTAAAATTGTTAAACCATAAATATTATTTCACTTTTTCTCGCCAGAATTCTTTTGTGTTTGATCGATCTGCTTTTTATCCGCATTCTTCGAAAGAGGGCATTCCAATCCACGCTTATCAAGCGTCGTTAAATATTCGGTAATGTCGTTCATATACCGTTCCGCCTTTTTGTTGTAATTGATAATCTCTTGCGCCCGATTGCGGATTTCGGCCAACAAATTCGAACATACGGAAATATCGCCGTCTTTTACTTTATTCGTCCGTGGATCACGCAGCAGAACTTCTTTTAACTCCGCTGTATTTTGCATCTTTTTTGTCCAGTCCATCAATTCGTTTAAATTCATATCGTTCCCCCTGTTTTTTTATGTCGTTAAATACTGATTCCAGATTCGCGCGAGTCACGCCGAATTCTTTTGCCGCGGCCAGAACGCCGATAAAATCCTCTTCTGAATAATCGTCAATGATTTGTTTATAAAATAATTCCCGGCGGATCCTAATTATCATTAAAATCACGGCGACGAGCTCATCTAAATTCATCCCGGAAAAAAACGGCGTATTTTGCGCGTCTGTTTCTATGATGGCCAAAATAAGAAAAAGCTCATCCGATGTTGCCATGCACCGTCTGGCCGTTTCGTTAATTTTATAAAAGTCTGTCATTCAAGCAACGCAATAACGTTTTCGCCTTTCACGAAAAAACATTCCTTACCGCCGACAATGACTTTTACAATATTATGTTCTTCGATGAGAACGAGATTTCCAGAAATCAACACAGTCTCACGCCCATCGATGATTACTAAAACATCGTTAACAATTTTATACTCATTTTCTCCGGCTGAGATTAATCCCGTTTTAACCGGCTCAACCTGAACATAATTATTTTTTGTCAGCATCCTGTCCTCCTCTTCCTTTCTTATGTACTTTTAGGTTTAGGCGTCCGCGTAACAGTTTCTTCCTCTTCTTCATTACAAACAACTTCAGTCGTCAAGAGCAACCCCGCAATTGAAGCAGCATTGATGATTGTGGATTTGACGACGCGCGCCGGATCAATAACCCCAAGTTCCATAAGATCACCAAACCTGTTGTTGAGAAAATCGTATCCATACCAAGACTCCTTAGAACGGATATTTATCTCCGCGGCAATCTCGGCTCCATCAATCCCGGAGTTAGCCGCGATTTGAAGCAATGGAGCCCTCAGGGCTTTCTTGATGATTCTTTGTCCGATAAGTTCTTCTTCCGCTCCTCCTTCTCCAATGGCCGAAACTGCTTTAAACAAAGTGATCCCTCCTCCGGGAACAATGCCATCTGCCACTGCCGCTCGACAGGCAAGCAATGCATCCTCAATCCGCATCTTTTTCTCTTTTTGTTCGGCTTCCGTCGGGCCGCCGACTTTAATAACAGCGACTCCTGTTGTGAGCTTGGAGAGACGTTCCCGCAGCTTTTCTTTTTCATAATCACTCTCTGATTTTTCAATCATATTTTTTATGACATTGATCCGTCCTTCAATGTCGCGAGTCTGCCCGACTCCTCCAACAATCGTTGTCCCGTATCTTGTCACCTTAACTTTTTCACATTGTCCTAAATCCGTCAACTCCGCTTCTTCCGGGCGCAGACCCGTTGTCGGCCCAATGACTTTCCCTCCGGTTAAAATTGATAAATCAATCAGCTGTTCAGTCCGAAAATCGCCAAAATACGGGCTTTTCACCGCGACAAACGGGATGCTGTTTTTTATCCGGGTATTTACAAGCACTTGAATAACCGAATTATGATAATTATTCGCAAAAAGGATGACAGGTTTGCCGGTTTTAAGCGCCTTTTCCAATATCCCCGCAATCTGATTTATGCTCAACAAATCCCCGTCAAAAATGATCAAGTAAGGATTCTGATAAACTGCCTCCATTTTCTCAGGATCGGTTATGAAATATGGAGAAATCATCCCTTCATGAAACTGCATCCCTTCCATTGTCTCGATATACGTTTCTTTGGTCTGATAATTGTCATCGATTGTGATAACGCCGTCTCTCCCCACCTTATTAATAGCCTCAATAATCAAATTCCCGATAACAGGATCATTGTTAGCGGATAATGCCGCGACTTTTTTTAAATCATTTTCATTGATAGTCCCCATCTTAATCCTGTCAATGAATACGAGCACATCAGAAATAGCCTTATCGATTCCACGTTTAATAAGGATCGGATTAGCCCCTGATGTCATGGCTTTAAGCCCTTCCGTAAAAATCTCCTGAGCTAAAAGGGTAGCCGTTGTTGTTCCATCTCCCGCATCATCCGCCGTTTTTTGCGCTACTTGCCTTACCAGCAACAGCCCAATCTGTTCTGTTTGATCTTTCGCTTCGACCTGCCGCGCTACGGTAACGCCATCTTTGGTGACAATGGGGTATCCGTAATGGAATCCATAAACGACATTTCGTCCCCTTGGGCCAAGAGTCGCCTTTACTGCGTTGGCTATAAGATCAACCCCTCGTTTTAATTTTTCTCTGGCTTCAACTCCAAATGTTACAACTTTCATTTTTCCTCCTTAGGTTGTCAAATACTCCAGTTCTTCATCAGAAAACCGCCCGATTAAATGATCCCGCGGAAAATCATGCCGTCCGGATATTTTTTCCCACCGGAACGGAGAGTTTTCCGGGATGTAAATACACTGAATAACCGGGATTCCTCGTTCTTTCGCCATTTCGCGGGCGTCTCCTTCACTCAACGCGCTGACTAAGTAAGGGAACCTGGTTTTAAGCAGGTGGATTTGTCTTCCTCTTCTCATCGTTCGTTTCTCCTAAACCTGAATCTGAGGTTATGGATATTGTCGTTTTCGCCCGGTTTTCCACGATTTCCGGGTTGGGATCGATTTCATCTTTTTTGGGAACTGTAATTGTCAGGTAAATAATCTCTTCTTCCGAAAAATTTCCTATCAAATTCTCTCTAGGAAAGCCATGGTGCGCCGATAATGCCATCAACCGCAGCTTCTTATCTTCCGGGGCATAAATCCATCCTCTTGGCGGGATATTGCGTGTTTTGGCCATTTTAACGGCATCTTCATAGCTTGCGGCGCTGATAATGAATTTTTTCATCTCATCCCCCATAAAATGCTGATCTGCAATAACGCGGCCCCAAACCAATAAAGCGTCCTGGGCCAGTTCTTTTCATAAACGCAAACGACAAGAATAACCACATATTCGACCAAAAGCAATTTTATTAAAAAATTACTGTTCATTTTGAATAGTTGGCACGCTTTTTGCTGGTACCCGCCCGATTTGCCATAAATATAATAATCCCAATACTTTGGAACAAAAAGATTTGACGGTTTTCAAAACGCTGATCTTGATTAGTCTTTTGAAATTACCATATATATTTAGGGAGTTACGAAAAATGATCGCCTTAGAAAAAAATTCCACGCGCGAAAGGAATTTTTGACGTCAAATCGTTACTGGTAACCGTTTTTCCGTCAAAAAAGACAAAAATCTTATCAGATAATGGCTGTTATCGTCCCGCCAAAAAGATCAAGAACGCGGACAACATCAGAATCAATCAATCCCAGATTGATCAGCCTATCTTGATAATCCCTCTTTTCCGCAAAAGAAAGCACTTGCCAAGTTTTCTGAATTCTGATTTTTAATTTCTGAATGTTATCAGTTTTCTCGGCCAGAAAAGTTTTATACATTATTGTAAAATCGTCAAATTTGTCATTCTCCGGTTTTTCTGTTGTTATCCATTTACTTGCCATGAATCACATCCAAAATTTCGCGGGGAGCCAGGCTGTTTATAAAAACGACACATCTAAAATTTTTTCCAGAAATTCGTTTATTGACTCCAAACGCGACAAATCCCGGCTGGCTTTTAAGGAAATCATAAATCGATGTTCTTTTGATATACCCTGTCTTTTTATTCATATACTTTTTACGCCAGGCCGCGAGTAATGAGGGAACATGTAAAAACAATGTGTCATTGGAAATAAGGCATGGAATATTATTGCGGGGAGAAAGATCTGAAATTTCTTTAAGAAAGTTCATAATGCCCAATTTTTTAAAGTTACCAATTTAAAAGAGAATTCTGAAATTTAGTTACCATTTCCAAAATATAAAATCAAAAATGGTAACTGCATAAATTATTAAACAACAATAATTTATAACAAAAGTTACCAAGTTACCACGGTTACCGCCCTTTTACATGCATATACATATAATTTTAAAAATCAGTAAAATGATCTCTAAGAAATTCTTCCTATGCAATTTTCCCGGAATAGCGGTAACTTGGTAACTTTTTTGCATAACTTCTTCATTTTAATAATCTTACGGAGTTACCGTTATGGTTACCAATAGTTACAAAGTTACCGCTTCAAGACATTTTTTCTTCAATCAATTCTTTTAATTCGTTGGGAGACTTATACTTATCAAAAACAAGGCATCTTCGCGGCCTTCCCTTGATCTTTTTCTGGAATCTGCTGTCAAGAAATCCCGGTTCTTCTTCAAGATATTTCCGTACCGCGGATTCTTTGAATGGCTCTGTCCCATGAATCATCCTGTATTCCATGGCCCACAAAGTATACAATCCCGAAAAATAGATATAAATTTTTTCTTCATCATAATCCCACATTTGCTCACGAATTTTTCCCAAACTTTGCAACGCCAAAATATCGTTCCAGAATGTTTTAACAATATGCTCCTGGTCATATTCATGCTTGGTTTCAACGCTTTCTTCCGCCAGAGAGTTCTGGAAATCTTTTGGCAATTCATCAAAAATAGCATCATACCCGCTCCCAATAATGGAAGAATTGATGGCCATCCGGTCATCCAGACCCTTCTTGATAAAAAAATCCTTACCCCCACGCAGATTCTTAATAAAATCCGGTAAAATCTTGTTTTTCTTTCTTAAAACAGAATAGGCCAGATAAGAAAGCGATGAACGGTGAGTCTGAAACCAGTCAAAATGACTCTTAACCCGGCTCCGTTGCTTGACATTGATAATAACGCAGCGGGTCAATAAAGCATTGTCATCTGGCGTTTCTTCTCCAGCGACAATCAATGTCCCGCGAATCTTTCCTTCCCGGACTCCAAAATTGCTTCTGATCCCTTTCCCGGCCGACTGATGATTGTAAACATTCCGCAAAAACCCATTCTTTACAGCGATTTCTTTCGTGTTCCGGTATTCATCAATAAAAACAGGAAGCGAACTGTAATATCCCAAATATCTCTGAATCGCAACAGGCGTTGTTCCGGACGCCTGTTTACCTGAGGATTCAATACCAAAAAAACTCATAACCCATTCCGCTAAAGTGCTTTTGCCGCTTCCGCGCCGGCCCGTTAAAAATAGAAAAGGAAAACAATTGTAAGTCTGAAAAATCTCTTCCATAAACAAAACTGCGCCAGTCCATCCTAAAATGACTTGCGCTTCATGCTTCCCGATTGTCTCAATAAACTTGTCTTTTATCTCAGAAAGGTCCATTTCAAGTGAAGAGATAATCGGGATCCCTTCACTAATTGCGCCCTTTCCCGAAGAAATTGAAATAGGAACCGGCTTTAGTCCATATTTATTGCGCCAGAAAATATTGTTTTTATCAGGCCGGACTTCTTCGCCGTCAGCTGTAATCCCGACATTTCCAAAAAGGAACATCTTTTCATCCGGAATCCAGCCGATATGATCCGGTTCAATGATGTGACGCCCATCATCATCCAAAAAAAGACTTTGCCAGATTACGGCCAGATCATGATTATTTCCGGTCCAAATATAATTCCCCTTGTTCATCACAAAATCGGCGAAGGTATCTCGCTTCACCATCGGAGCTGACGGCATTGGAAAACTCCGGGAATGTTTGCCGAATTCATCGATCAACACGATTTCCCGGACAACGCCTTCAGGCGTCTCATGCCGGGCTATCACTTTTATGGTGAAATTTGAGATGGTTTCCTGCCATTCTTTTTCTCCATTTCCTCTTGTAGCGACATATTTTCCCCAATCAACTGAAATATTAGATCGGCAATATTTTTTGGCGAGCTTTCGGTTGAGTATATTTTGTGCTTCAGCAGGGAGATCTTTGATAAATGCGCGCGGGTTTGCGCTTTGGTCAAGAACTGTGCGAATATCTTCTTTGGTTTTTCCCTGAGCGAGGGCCCCGTCCAGGTCAATTTTACCAGCAGATCGCCAGCTGTCGGGAAGTCTGCCAATCTTGCAATCAATCCCCTCTTTGGACAGATTGTTGGCCAGGAGATACGCAAAATATTCTGTGTCAAAGCGTTTAAAAGGATCTTCTTTATAGTTGGGGTAAATGGGATTGTCCTTGATTTCGTTATCGAATAGAATAACGATCTTTTTAATGCCACACCTCTGTATGAATTCAACAAGTTTTGGAAAATGGGCATCGGCAAAGGACCCGATTCCGGGAACGCCGATTGCACGATAACCAAAAACATGACCTGCCACTGCCTTAAATTCAGATTCTGTAAGGATCGCGAATAAATCTTCCTTTTGCGTAATTTTTTCATGGTAGATTTGGATCGGGACCTCAAGCCCCATTTTGTGAGGCCGTAGAAAATAGGCCTTATTGTCCTTGTTTAAGTACGGGATAATAATCCTGTTATCAAGCAATTGGGATGAAAAGATGATCTTTTCGGACCGTTCCGGCTTGACAAAAACACCCGACGATAAAAGACTCTCTTCCGTAAAACTGGAAATAATCTCGGCCTCAAATTTCGTGAGGTATTTCCCGCCGGAAAAAAAACGGTGTTCCTTGATAACGTCTTCGGTAAATCCGCGTTTCTCAATCAGCTCTTTTTTATGATGATCAGCCAGGATTCCCCTGGCCGTTAAGAATTCATAAATCATAAATTATCTTTTCATAAAAAAAATTATAAGGAGTGGCGGTTCCTACTGACAAGGACTCTCTTTAAGCATGGATTATAATGCGCCCCTATTATCCGGCAATTATTCCGAAAATTCCGGCGTCGCGGCTGATTTTTCGTCTTCGTGAATTTTGATCAGTTTTCCGCGGAATTCATTCCACCAATGTTCGGCGAGTTTGAATTCGTCCGGCGTTGCCCGTCCGTTAGGAAGCGTATCAAGAATAAAGTATTTTGTCCCGGCGTTGTCTTTTAAGGAGATATTTAATTTATATCGGAACGAGAACATATCCCCGCCGGAGATTTTTGTCATGGTATTAAGTCGGGACCCCGCCTTGGAGGAAGACTTCGCGAAACTTAAAATCAGGGGGTAATGATGTCCGATGAAATGACAAAGGAAATTCATCGACTTTATGACGACGGGAGCTTCGCCGTTCGGCCCGAATTTCAAACCATCCTTAATTCTTGAATCCTTGCGGTCGGTTGTTGAAAAAATAAGTTCTCCGGGCTCAAAAGCGGGATCATAATTAGGATCATCTTTTTTGCGCGGGTTCCATTTCGTGAAACTGATGGAATTAAAGATCGGGATGAAAAGTTTCCCAAGTTCTTCTTTGGTGATCGAATTGATAATGCTGCCGGGATTTCTTCGTTCGTCAGGATCGGTCGCCTGCGCTTCTTCCGACGTGAATTGAATAAGTTTAGCGCGCGGCACTTCCATGTCTTCTAAATCTGACGGCTCTTCATGTCCGCGGCCCACCTGTTCATAATTCGTGGCGGGATGTGTTGAGGACTGAGGGATCGGGGCTAAATTGTTTGTATTCTCTGACATGACATTCTCCTTTTGTCTTTTCGGTTATCGTTTTTCCGGATAAGCTCTAAGTTTTTGTTTCATCACGTATCCCAAACAGGACGGGATTTCTTTCCCCTCCTTGATATGCTGCGTTAAGAGCGCGGCAAGGGATGAATGATTAACAATTGTCTTGATTAAATCCTCTCGTTCAATATCCCGAAGATATGAAAAGAGAATCTCATCTTGACCGTCCAGGACATACGCGCTGCTGACGACGGGATCAAGGACCGTCACGTGCCCCACGCCCTCATACCGGGCGGAAGCCTTCTTGCCTTCGTCGTTCAAGAGTTCGAGCAATTCAGCTTCAATGGTATCGCGTTCCCTCTTTTTCTCTTCCGCGATGGCGCTAAGTCTTTTAGCGTCCGCGTCGAGAACTAGAAACTTTTCAACCAGTTGCCGCTCTAAATTGCCCTGTTGATTGTCAAGTGTCGTTTCCACAAAAACCTCCTTTTTATTCGTTCATTTTCAAGTCACCGCTGACATTTTTCGGCGTCAATGCGCCTAAAATAGTCAAAAAAGCGTTGTATGAGAGATTATTTATAATTTTGCCGGCAGGATGCAATTCGGAAACAGGAATATCTGTCAAAATTGGTCCAAGTTTGCTCCGTTCAACACCTTCATAAATTTCATTGATGAGAAGGGCGATTTCCGTAGCATTTAACATAAAATATCTTTTCTTTAAATAAATCCCAATGACTCTTTAAGGTCCTGAAACTTTTCTATGATTTCCGTCGAATCTCGTCCGACAAACGCGGTTCCTCCGGCCTGATTTATTAAAGACAGGTTATACCGCTGCAATGGCGTTGCATCGCGGTCGCCATACGTTTCAGCCCTGCGGTCATTGCTCTCTCCTGTTTTTATGGCGAGCCATTTCGGCAGTCGCTTGAGTTTCCGCTTTAATTCAACCGCTACAAAATGGCCATAAAAACAAATAATCAGATCGGGGATCCCGACCTGACAATGATCGTTGGCTTTATAAAGCCAGATATTCTTCCCATATTTCTTTTTAAGGGTTGGGAGAATACGTCTGAGAAGCGCATTTTCATAATATTGGCCTTTTTCCCATTCATTGATGGATTTTTTTTGTCTAGGATTTAAGTTCATTGAAATATTTCTTTGCCATCTCTTCAGTGGTTTTTTTCCCTAGAACAACTTCTAAAATATCCTCGTCAATTGAATTTTCGGCGATAAGATGAAAGTAAAGACAATTTGTCCGCTGCCCTTTCCGGTAAATCCTTCCCCGCGCCTGAATATAGCTTTCGTTGGAATAATCCATTGAGAAAAATACTGAAATATGACAATTCGTTAATGTCAACCCGTGTCCCGCGGATTTAGGGTGTGCGACAAGAAATCGGTTGCGTCCGTTTAAGAAATTTTCGATATGCGCGTACCGGTGTTTTTCCGGGACTCGTCCATGCATAAGCGAAACGCATTCCCCCCGGTCAGTCAAAATTTTCTCGACCTGATCCATCTCCCAATGAAACTGACACCAGATAATCATTTGTTCTTTCCCGCATTCATCGATCAGCGCGAGCAGCTCTTCGATTTTCGGGTTCTTTGTCCCAATCGGCAATTCCTCGCCGTCAACATTGATCGCAAACCCAGACGTGATTTGACGCAGTTTCATGATTTTAGCGAGGATGACATTGGCGACGATAAACTTTTCTTCTCTGATTTCGGCGATATAAGAACGTTTCATTTGATGATAAACTTCTTCTTGTCTCTCCGACATCCTGATCCGGCGGTATTCATTCGTTTCTTCGGGAAGATCCATACAATCGCGGGCGTTTATCTGATGGCACCACGGACGCATCCGCTCAAACAATTCATCGCGTTTTTGCGGGACAATCGAATATTTAAACCCTTGCTCGTGCATCTTGCGCAATGTCATTGAGTTCATAATGATCCCGGGAGGAAGATTTTCATTCCCGCGGCTTAACGTGAAATATATATTTTTGAATTTATAAAAGTGCATGCCCAATATCGCAGGATCAACGAACTCCATCTGTGGCCAATATTCCCATTCGATGTTAGGAGCCGGCGTCCCCGACATAACAATGCGGTACTTAAAATATTTTCTCAATTCAAGGAGTTTTTTGACTGTCCGTGATTTTGCGTTCTTAAGACGAGATGATTCGTCGGCGACGCACATCCAGTTTTCACCTTCAGCGATCAGATCATATATCCGCTTGAAGTTATTCGTCAGAAGAGATTCATAATTGATGATATGAATATCGGTATTCGCATGCGGGTGTTTCCGTTTTCTCAACCTAAGATCGAACCAGTTGTATTGTGGATAAAATTTTTCAATCTCCCGGATCCAAACATCGCGGACTAAAGATAGCGGACAAACGATAAGCAATTTCAGGTGAGGATCAAAATTGCGGAAATCAGAAAAAGTCGCGAGCGCGGTTAAAGTTTTCCCGCACCCAATATCATGGAAGAACGCGATCTTACCGTTATTGATTACAGCGCGATTAACAGCGTCGCGTTGATGACGCATGAGTTCGAAAGACATAAAATGCTTAACTAAGTTCGTTTTTTGCGGATTGAGCTTCCGGGCTTAAATCATCATCGCTGTTATCTTTAGGAATAATGTAAGTGTCATGGCGCCATGTCGGCGTGCTGGAATTTTTTTCAAGATGGTCAATCACTTCCTGAAGAACCGTCTTCGCGCATTCCACCCTGCTGCGCCCCGGACGATCCAGCATCTTCAGTATCGCTTTCAACATGTTCGTTATCATTGACCGCCTCCATTCGCAAAATATGATCGTTTATTGCAGCGGAAAATTTTTCTTTATTTAGAATGATGACTTGGCCGTCCATCTCATAAATGACTTCCGCCGCCCTTTGACAAAATTCTTCGTCGATCTTCTTATCCGGTGGTTCATTTTTATACCAGCGGTGCCATAATTCAAGATCAAGAGCTTTTAAATATGTCGGTGTTTTTTCACGGAGATCGATCCCGCCGGTTAAGAATTTAATCCGTTCAACAGCATCGATGCGGTTATGCAGGGCGGTTTGTCTATCATTCCCCGCCATTAACTTAAATGGCAAATCCGGCGATGTCATTATAAAACCCGTGTCTCCGGCGGGGCCTCTCTTTTTTCAAGCATCTTTGATGGAATATTATAAACCCACGATGAATCCAATTTCATTTTTTCGCGGATACGGATGACTTCTTTGCCTATATCCTGATCCGCTTTATTCTTCAAATCAAAATGAGATCGCTGCTGAATCTGTAAATTGACGATCTGGGCGCTTAATTGGAGGAAAATATTGGCATGCTTCTCCGCGGCATTCGCGTGTTTTTCAAGATCAGCGAGGAACTCCGGATTTACCTTGATCCTGATAATTTTTTCGCCAGTCGTTTCATCAAAAAGCTCTTGATCCGGTTTAATCTCTGCCACAACAGCCCTCCTTAATAAAAAGGCCGGGAGACTCTTACGTCCCGGCGCTAACGGTTATTCTATCTTACGTCAACATGTGTTACATTATATCTTTTGTAACACTCCGTTCAAGTATTTTTTCAAAAATCCCAGCGCAATCCGGCTTCGACTTTAGCTCCAGCTTGAGAAATTCCAGACGACCATTGAATAGCTTCTCCTGCGATACTGATATATGGTATGGGCTGCCACCATTTCTTCCTGATTTCTTCGCTTTTTTGTGTTGTGCTTTGATTGACATTATCTACTTTCGAAAACGGCAATGCTATCACCGTCGGACGGGATGTGTTCGCGGATTTAACTTTAAAAAAATCCATCGCGATATTAACAGCCGCAATGATTCCAATGACCCAAAGAATTTTTCCAAGCCATTCGCTGACCGGTTTTGTTCCTATGGGAAGCCACCCTCCAAATAATCTTATCGCCCATCCTCCAACCTTAATAAGCCATGGCCACATTATTTATTTTTCCGTGACTTGATAATAGTTTCCGGCGAAACCATTTTTGTCCTGATCATCTGCATTTCATACCGGCGCATCTGTTTTGCGTCATATTTCTCTCTCATTTTACGCAGTATCTCGATCTTCTTGTCACTGCTCCCCGCGCTTACGATCTCGATGTAATGCGGATTGTCCTTGATGATTTCTTCCTGAAGAATCTTGTTTCGAATATCCCCGACTTTATCGGGCGTGAATTTATCTTTATAAACTTTTTTGGCGATTTCTCGGCTTACGGCGGTGATATTCTCTTTATTTTTTCTGATTCGCGGGATGGCTTCTCTGATCAACTCCGTTTTCTGATCGGAATATGTATTTATCCCGAACCCGAATCCCGCAAGAACTCCGAAAGGAATCAAGTCCGGTTCTTCTTTGGCCAAATCATACATATCCTGAATCATCATCGGAACAAATCTTGTCGCGATAGCTTTCGGGACATTAACCGGCTCGCCGTTCCATGTCTGCTGTTTTAAAATCTCCGTCATCAGCGAGAAGATTGGAGCTTCTTTTGATTCGATCTGACGAAGGAGAATATCGTATCTTGATAAAGGTCTATATCCCTCGCCTAAAGTTGCGATTTTCCCGGTTGTTGTAGAAATATATTGTCCGCTTTTCTGCTGTACTGCCATCCTTACATATTGAGCAAATCCGCCCCAGACATCGATCCGCAGATTTCCAATTTTAATTTTAAAGGCATCGGCGCTTCGAAGATCAGTCTCAACTTCAGCGCCCATCATCTTTGCAACGCCTAAAATCGTTGCTCCTAACCCGATAAAAGAAAACAAAGATTTCAAAGCCTGTTTCCGTAATCCCGGCTCTCTCGTCACGTAATATAGGGGATTAAGCAGCGTCAAACGCGATGACATCAGGTGGGGAGAAAAGAAAAATGCGTTAAGAAGCTCAGCAGACTTGGCGAATGATCCGCTTAATCCCCCGCGTCCGGTTCCATTCATCACAAAATTAGCGACTTGCTTGGCGAGCCGTGGATTTTTGCTTAGATCACGCCCGGTATTCAAAAGGTCTTGATGCATCTTCGCGAAGACATCCATTCTCATCTTATTCGCCATGGCGTTAAAGGCCCGTTCAGTCATTTCAACGCCGCGGCCGATAATAGGGATTTGTTTAGCCAGCCCGCCGCCCATATACCGCTCTTCGACACGTAATAAATTGCCTCCGGCCTTACTGCTTATTTCGGTAAAATCCATCCCGCTATCCACGGCCAGCCTAAAAAGAGGATGCTTAACAATTGAATCCATCAGTTCATCGTACTGTTTTTCGCTGACAAAAGACCCGAATTGTTTTTTAAACGCCTCCGCCCATTCTTTTCTGAAACTCGGGAGAAGAAAAGCCCCTTGCCGAAATCCAAACGAAAAATCAAAAAGCGATGCCGTAAGCGTTCGCGGGATATTGGCAAGTTCGGAAATCCACTGACCAGATGTTCGCCCGACCTGTTCGGCGATCATTTCAGTCAATCTCTGGATTTCCTTGATCTTATACCAGCCTTCCGGCATAACCCGGATTTTATCAGCCTGCGCTTTCAATTGTTCCGCGAGTTCGGGAGTAAGGCTTTTCCCGGCCTTTTTCAGTTGCCGGGACGCCATAAGAAGCACCCCTTCAGGAGACAGTTTATCGAGAATGGAAAGAGACTGCGTAAACTGCCCGGCCCGCAACCCTTCACTCGCCAATTTTTCGGCGATATTGACTTCCAGTTCAGTATTCTTAATGTCCCGCGCGCGGCGCATAAGTTCAATCCCCATCGCCCCTGTATCTTTCGTCGGTTCTTTAGCCGTCAAGACCTCGGCTAAAGCGCCTTCTGGATCATCAGCGATCCTCTTTTGCGCCTTGGCGATAGCTTCTGCATCGGAATATGGGGTATAACTCGTTTTTTCGGGAGGAAGCGCTTCAATTGCCTTTTTCGTCGTTTGAGGAACGACGGGAGATTCTTTCATGCTCTTAATGAATCCAAGCTCTTTTTGACCGGGTGGAATTGCCGCCCCTGCGGGGACTGTCCCGGGCGGGGCCGGCGGGGGCGCAGGCTTTCCGCTGATTTCACTAAACAAGGCCTGCTCTTCCTGCGGAGTCAGTTTGTTTTTTTCAATCAGTTTATTCAAACGCTCAACCTGATCCGGAGGATTCCCGCGCTTTTCAATTGTTTCTTTTACCAAATCAAATTGTTCCTGCTTCTTTAATTTTTTTTCGGCGGAATCAATAAGTTTTTTACGCTCAGCCTCTAAAAATTTTTTTTCATAAACATCGATTTTTGATTTTATTTTTTCAACGGATAATTCCGACATTTTGACTACCTGAGTGGAACCGCTCGGGGTATTGTAATAAACAAACGGATCGTTTTCCGATAAACCTTCTCCCAGACCAATAAACTTCCCTCCTGCCTCTTTAACAATTTGATCCGGATCCCCCTTAATCATCCCGCCGATCTTCCCTCTGATTTCTTTAAATGATCCGAATTTTTCCGTCGCGATCTTCCCGACTGTTGTTTTTCCAACAGGGATTTTACCAATTTGCTTTCCAATAAACTTCCCTCCGGGGATGGGAAGATACGACGCAGGGGTTTGGGCAATATCGGCAATATCCCCAGCTAATCCGGCGCCATAAGATTTCGCGAACGCAAGAGCATTGCGCACCGGGCCGCCGCCTTTTTCGAACGCCTCAGCAAAAGGTTTCGCCCCGACTTTTCTTTCGGCAAGCTGTCCGACGCTTTCTCTGCCTAAGGTGACAGTTACAGGCTGAGAAATTACATTCCAAAGCTGATCAAATGATACTTTTTTTTGTTGAGGCTTTTCTTCCCAAAGCTGATCAAATGATACTTTTTTTTGTTGAGGCTTTTCTTCCCAAAGCTGATCAAATGATTGCTTAGGCTGATCGCCTTGATCCCAAATATCATCGAATGAATCATTCATTCTATCCGGTATCCTAATTCCCGCGCCATGGCCTTGGATTTTTCTTTATCGCCGCCAGACTGTTTTTTCAGTTGTCTTACAACTTCACGAGTTAACGTTTTGTCTCCTGAAAAAACGCTCATCGCATCTTTAAACGGCTTAACCAACCCTTTCTGAAATCCGCTCATAAACGATCCCTGCGGCTGACCTTCCGGCTGAACAGGCGGGGCCTCTCCCCCCGCCATCATCATCGCCCCGCGTTCCCCTCCCGTCGCCTGATTCAATAGGGCTTGATAAATTTGCTGAAACGCCTGCTGGCCTTCCGGCGTCTGCATATCAATAGTCTGGCTTCGCGCCAGTTCAACAGCCTGAGTCAATACCTGATAATCAAGATTTGATCCTCTCTTCTCGCCACCGGCTGATTGTTGCGCGGCGTCCCGCTGCATATTCCAGGCATGCTGCTGAAATGCCTGATCAAGCGCTTTTTTGTTCGATAAAACTTTAAACGGTACCGACCACCGCGATCCGGCCATGTTATACGCCTCTGTGGGCGACATCTGATTTGCTCGTTCCGGCATTATCGTCCTCCTCTAGCCCCTAACTGAGCCATTTCTTCAGCAGATATTGTCCGGCCTTGCAGAATGATCCCCGCTAAGCCGTATTGAGTGACAATCTGGTTTAAAACTTCAGGATTTTGCTGGATAAGCTGTAGCACCGCCTGAAACGGGACTCTTGAAACCTGCGGCCACATTTGAATAAGTTTATCCATATCAACATACCCACGCTGGTCAATGACTTGAGGGATAACCTGCTTTAACGCACCCAAAATTTCGTTAACTTGGGTCTGGTTTCCCATCGCCCCCCCCGGCCCCTGCGGCTGGCCGCCTTGAGGCATTCCTCCGGGCATAGGAGGCGGCGCGCCGCCTCCTGCCATCGCGGCTGCTCCTTGTGTTGGATCCATCGGCATAATGTCCTCCCTTTATCGTGAGAATATTTCCGCTAAAAGATTCTGAAGCATTTCATAATTCTTTGATTCAA
>C687J35021_10001544_pt1 | contig 17418 bp, 33 predicted proteins | sample RifCSPhighO2_12_FD_35021 | JGI IMG/M metagenome (IMG submission 35021)
TAAGATGAAATGAGTAGAAAGAAAATTAAAATTATAAATGAGAATTGGGCTAAGAAATTAGATAAAACATTAATTAAAAGATTTGGTAAAGATAAAAAATTTAAAACTGAATTTAATTTATTTGCTGGTATATGCGGTCGGTGAGTATGTGACAACATATAAAGTAAAGACTGCTGCACAAAGAAAAGAAATAGTTATATTTATTGAAGGATATATGGCAGCAATTGATGATTGTAAAAAAATAATAGACGAGAATTAAAAATGAAACTTATAAAATTTAAAGAACAGAATGCTACCATAGCTGAGCATCAGCCAGAATATTTGCCAATGCCGGCTTTTATTAATACTAAAGAGGGCTATGTTATTTGCTGTTGGAAGTTGTCATTGTTGGAAAGAATTAAATTATTTTTTATTGGTAAAGTATGGCATAGAATGCTGACATTTAACCAGCCATTGCAACCGCAGTTATTAACTATTGATAATCCTTTTAGAAAATAATTGGAGTAAATTGAAAATGCCCAATAGATTAATAGAATTTAAAAAGCCACTTTGTAAAGAGTGTGGAACTCCTAAATCTGAAAAAACAGATCATGCTGTGGTTTTATATTTTAAAGATAGAGCATTTATTGATGAATTTGTGGCAATGATTAGAACTATTTTGCCAGGTTTAAAAGGTTACCAATATGGCAAACGTAAAAAGAAATGAGGCAGATGGCATATTCAGGGATATGCTATCATCAAATCCTAGCCAAGTGGGATTTTGTCGAATAGACTTGGCACTAATTTATTTAGGAGATATTCCATGATTAAGTGTGGGGAAGCACCTTTTTTGGAATGTAGTAGTAAGGGGGATAAAAGATTCTCAGTGTTTTATGCTAGAATAAAATCAAGAGATAATAAAACGATAGAAGAGATTTATCAGGCTTCAAAAGTTTTTAGTGATGGCAAAACTGGATTGCTAATAAGAGAGGCTAAAGGAAAGAAGGCGATCAATGATAAGTTTATAAGAGCGTTATATTCAAGTTTGTGGGATGAGTACATTGATGAAAATCCAGAGTTGTTGGCGGTATTAGTAAAATCATCTGGGCTCAGTGATCTTTTTGGACAAAAAGGACATTGTTGCCAAGCAACTGAATTATGGCGCATAAGAACCGAGTATTGTTTAAATAGGTGCTAGGAGAAAATAAATGTTGATAATAATATCAAAGATGAAAGAACAGATAAGAAGGTGGTGGAATAAACCAGCAGACCCTTGGGAATTTTGGTTACCAAACTCTGGTTTATTAGGGGCTTTTATAGCGGCGATAATATTAACAGTAATTATAATTATTGCTGCTTCTTTTATTTCTTTAGTAAAGATTATTGGAATAAAGTTATCAATTATTGCGGTTATGTTGGGATTTTTTCTGGCATTATTTATTGGTATTTTAATAAAGAGGAGTAATTGAAAATGAAAATATTAGCAACTGATAATTTATTATTATCATTAATAAAAAACCATTTACATTTACGTACGGCATTTGAGGTGGTAGAAAAACATGCCGATTTTGTTTCATTGATGAAAGATGCTATTGAATTGGAATATAAGCTAATAAAAGAAGGCGGATTGGGTGCTATTATGGATAATTATAGTAAGGATTTGAAAGAATCCTTAATTAAAAAAGAAGAGGAATTAAAAAGTGTCATAGAAGATAACAATTATTATCGCTCAGCAATAGGTGATATTGCTAAAATATTAGGAATGACTAATAGAGATGATTTTAAAAATAGTTTTTCAGCAGATGATGTTATTAGATGTGCTGTGCAATTAATGTCCTCAATTGAAAAAGAGGCAAAAGGAATTTTAGAATCCAGATTAGAACATTTAGAAAAAGTAATAGGAACATTTATTGCTTGGAGTCAAAGTGCTTTGGTAGAGTCAGCAACAAAAACTTTATTAGATATGTTAAATGATGCTGAAATGATTAAACCAGATTTGCAAGGCACAATGATGAATGTGAAGCAGAAGCCAGTGAAGATAACTAAGTATTTTGTTATATCAATACCAGGAGATGATGCGGAAATAATAAAACAGAGGATATTGAAGAGATGTTTTGGTATTTGGCCGGATGGAATTGATAGTGATAATGTTAAAGAAGTAATTCCATTTTTAGCAATGCCCGGAAAGTATCAAGAAGTTGCTGTTAATAGAAAAGATGTTTTTAAGGAAAATTAAAATGAATACTATTGTAATTTTTTTATTAGGAATTTTAATAGGAATTATGATTGAAACGGCAATTGTTAGAAATGGTCAAAGAGGAAAATTTGGAAAGAAAGGAAGATTGTATTGTGAAAGAAAGAAATAATATTATGAGGAGAGATTAAAATAAAATGTCTACTAAAGTAAAATGTTTTGTTGTGTTTATAGAAGGAAAAACAGATGAAAGAATTGTTGGAGTAAAAGCATTGATACAAGCGTTACCTGAAATAAAAGAAGTGAGGCAGGTATTAATCTGTCCGAATGGATTTTATTCAGAGAAAGAAATAATTATAAGAAGGGAAATAAAGAAACCGAGGGATGTAGAGATGGGAGATTGGAAAAGATTAATAAAGAAATATGGGAAGGGTCCTTATAAGTCTGTTTTAAATTTAAATACGTGGACGCGTGATTTATATTTTGAAGTGGGGGATAAAAAAGTAGTTAAGAAAATGAAAGGAGAAATTGTAGTGGAAAAAGTTCTTATTTAGGGGAATTGTGCTGGAGAAATGTATAGGAAAAAGTGGAGAATTGTGCTGGAGAATTGTGCTGGAAAAGTAAATAGGAAATTGTGCTGGAGAATTGTGCTGGAGAATTGTGATAGAAATACCCCACCACCATACGGGGCGTCCTATAAAAATATAACAAGCCATTTGATTAGTGAATTGCGCTACAGGAATAGCAGTACAAATGTACTGCTTTAAACTGAATGTCACACAATCAATCCTGGTGCGATATAAATACATGTATTTTAAAGTGGAAAACAGTGTAAAACGTCAATTGGGGGGAAAGTGAAAATATTACCACCACTGTATGATGATGCTGGGAATTATATCAAGAAGAAAGAACTTCCCGATCGGGTACATGTTCACTTGATGGATGGACATCCTGAAAATTGTCCGCAATGTAAGAAATCCGCCTTCAATAAAGAAGCATCGCCGATGAAATCAGGATTTAAGAAAGGTGCTGGACAATGGAAAAGATTTTGTAGTGTGTGTGGATTTGTTTTCTATGATTTATTAAAACCTAGGAAATAAATAACATGAAGAAAATAGATGCTACTAAATTAGAAAAGCGCATTAGATTGGAAATGTTTAAACACCAAAATCAGCATATAAAAGCAATTGATGAAACAGAAAATGTAATTGATCGATCATTTCTAATCAGAGCACATAACAAGGAAATGGTTATTTATCAAAAATGCTTAGATATAATTATAGCAAGTTTACCAGTATTTTAATTTGGAGAAAAATTAAAATGAACAAGTTTGATATTAATAGACAGTTAGCGGAAAAAATAATGGGTTGGAAAATATATGATGCTATTCCATCTGAATATGAAATTCCATTTTGTATACAACAGGGATTAAATATCAGCGTTACTTATTCGGAAAAACCATTTAATTGGATAATTTGGAATCCTAAAGATAATATTGCTCAAGCAATGCAATGTGAGCAGGTATATTTAGAAAATAAGGTTGATAATGGAAGGTATGAGAAATATGTTAATTCATTAGCAGAGATTATATTGGGGATGCAATTAGGAGAAAATACAAATTTAATATATTTTAATACTCATGCTGATTTTATTAAATTGATATGTGCTAATGCTACAATGCGATGCGTATCATTATTAAATGTATATATTGCATATGAAACTGGTCCTGTCGATTCTGTTAAACAAGAAAATGTAAAAGAGGAGGATGTTATTGCAAGTTTAAGACAACAATTATCCGATTTACATCAGGAAGTGGAATTCCATATTAAATCATGCAAAGAATTAAATGAGATGAAAAGAAAGTTGGAATTACAAAATGAAGCTATAGGAAAAGAATTGCATAGACTTAAAATAGAAACAAGAAGGATTTAAAAATGGATAGGCGCACATTTTTAAAGACGGCGACGGAAACAACTTTAGCAACTGTTGTTCCATTGCCTGTTATTAAATTTGCTGAGGAAGATATAAATAGTTGGAATTTAAATACTGAAAATTTAGATAAACAGGTAATAATACAATTAAAAATAAAAATGATTCAGATATGTGGGGATCCCACAATTAAAGTTTCTAAACTGTGGTGGGTTGATGGTGAAGATAAAAAAATTAATACAATCACCAGTTTAGAAGATTTTGAAGATTTATATGGAAAAGCAATATCAGTATCACAATCAACAAGGAAAGAATGCCAACTCACCATTAATTCTAATGATGAGTTATTTGATAAATTATATGATGTGTTTTGTGGTCAGGAGAATGTTTTTATAACAGGAGAAACTGATCCTTTTTTGATTACTGAAATGGAAATTATTGATCGATATTCTTGATTGCTTTTCCTACTTGATTATTTATTTATATAACTTATCCTCTAGCACATAAATTTAAGTTTATGTACCGGGGGTACTGTCATGCTGTCAAATAGAAAAAGAAATGGAAAAGTAAAATTGCTTAATCATGTTTTAAATGGTTATAGAAAATTTAAAGAGAAAAAGAAAAATAGAAATAATGAATTCAAGGAAATTGATTTTTATTCAACTGGGAAATTGACCACAGAGCTGAGGAAAGATATGTGTATTCATATCAGAAACGGAGTGCCGATTAATCGTGCTTGTTTTTTGGTCGGAGTACACCCGCGCACACACTATAAATGGATAAGAAAAGGAAATGAGTTTATTACTTCCATGGAAGATAATGGAGAAGCAAATCCCACCTTAGAAAAATATGCTCAATATTTGATGGCAATAAAACGATCGGAAACTTTATTTTTAAATAGGATGATTTCAAGGAGTTTATTGCCGGATAGTTTTAAAGTGACGTGGGTTAGAGATATGACAATATTGGAGAGGAGAGATAAGGATAATTGGGGTAAACAGCTTGACGTGGAGATCAGCGAAGAGGAATTTAATCCTGATGAATCATTTTTATAGATTTATTTTTAGTATATTTATTAAATGAGAAATAAAAGATGTACCAGGTGTGGTAGAAAAGCGCAATCAACTTGGAATTGTTGTGCAATGAAAAACAAACCAATGCCGCTTTGTCCTGGTTGTGACATTCAGTTAAATGCTTTAGCAATGGAATTTGCTAAGATAAAAAATCGTAAGGAATTGCTTTATACTTATGTATTGAGCAAATTAGTTTAGTGGGGAAATGATATGTGGGCGCTGGAATATTTAATTGTTGGTATAAAAGGTGACTCCCCTTTTTATTAGCATTCTCTGTGATATATGCGGATATTACAGAAATTTCCAGCGCCCCTTTTTAATTTAATCCAATTCAATTAATTAAATAAAATTTATGAGAGTTTATAATAAAGAAGGATTATTTTTAGGTAGAACTCCTATACATTTTATAACACATCACCCAATACAAGTTATAAATAGTATTACCTTAATAGGAAATGATAACGGCAAACAGATAAAGGAAGAATTTCAGATTGTGATGATAGAAGGAGAAGTTTTCCAAGGAAAAGCAATATTAATGGAAATCGAATCTCTTTTTAAATGGGCTAAAGTTTTAAAATTTCAGGCGTCTCCCTTGCTTGATACTATAATTGATCGAACTGTTAAACGTGAAATGGCAGCAAATGCTGCTGGAGGAAATCAAGATGAGCAAAAGCAAAATATCCAATAGGTCCGGTTTAAATAGTTTAGATATAGCTGCCGCTAATAAAGATGAAGAGGTGGGAAATATTGATGAATTAAAAGGATGTGGGGAGTTGAGTGATAAATATTTAGAAATGGTTAAAGAGTTACGGATAACTATGCAACAGATAGCGCGATCAAGAGATCACACAGCAGCAAAATTATTAGCAACGGAGGCTTTATGTCTAATCAGTGATAGATGCGGAGAGATTTAAATGGCAGATTGTTTATCTTTTGGTAAATATAAATATCCACATCCAATAGAGGAAGTTCCACATGATTATCTTGAATGGGTTATTTCGGATAAATGCGAATGCACAGATGAGGATAAAGAATCAGCCGTTGAGGAAATGCAAAGAAGAAAAGATCATTATGAAGAGTTGAGTAACCAATAACTAGGAGATATCGAAATGAAAATTAATAAATCACTAATCCCATCATTGAATGAAGTTTTTGTTATTACTGCTGCCGCAACAACCGCAACGGATGGAACTTTTACTTTAACACATGAAGGAAATATTACCGCTGCTATTGATCATGATGCTGCCGCCGCTGCAATACTTGCTGCCCTTGAGGCATTGCCAAGTATAGGGGCTGGAGATGTGACTGTTGTTGATGCGGGAGGAGGATTAGCAGCTAATAATGGTACAGCTACAATAACTTTCCAAGGCGCACTTGCAGAAAGGGCCGTAGCGCTAACTGGAGTTTTTACAGGATTAACAGGTAATGATCATGTTCTATCCAATTCAGTTAATGGAATAACCAATAAATTAATTACACTTGAGACAGAAAATGGAGATTCTCAATATTTAATAACATCGATGATATTAAAGATGGGATCTACGGGTGGAGTTGTGACATTTAAATCGGATGTTACTGCAATTTCTCCTGCTTTTGAAATGGTAGCAGCTGATCAATTGATATTGCCACATAATGATGCCGGATGGTTTGAAATAACAGCAAAAGGTGAGGATTTAAATATTACATTGAGCGCTGGTGATGGTGATGTTCAAGTTACCGTAAAGAAAGTTAAATAACCGGAGTAATTGAAATGGAAACAAAAGCTACAATGATGGGTGGTGATAAGAAAATGCACACTGTAAAAGAGATGCAGGAGATGGCGCGTCATTGTGAGGAGGAAATGTTGAATCATATAAAGAAATTTGAAACTGACACGGGATTTAAAATCAATTACATTTCTTTAGAAAGGTTTGATATGCACGGTTCAATTGGTAAAAGCAGTCCGCTTGTTGGTGTAAGTTTTGATTTAACTTTTGTTAAATAATGGATAAACCACTTTTTTGGATTACTATTGACTTTGAATGGGATCCCCATGATTTATGGATTGGAGTTTTTTGGAAGAGAAAAGAGAATCATGTTGATGTGTGTATATGTTTTGTACCTTGTTTGCCATTGCATGTGGTAATTTATGACTAAAAGAATTGCTTTATTAAGAAATGATTACAGAGTTATTAGTGCTGATTGTCCGTGGGAATATAAAATAACACATGGCAGGGGAGTTGCCAAAGATCATTATTTAACTATGTCGATGCAGGAACTAATCGATATGGCTCCGATGGTTAAATCATGGAGTGCCGATAATTGTGTTTTATTTTTATGGGCAACTCCTCCAAAACTTTATGATGGCATTGACAGACTAATAAAAGCTTGGGGATTTCGATATGTAACTTTTGGTTTTGTGTGGGTGAAAGTTACACAAAATGGAAAATATTTTATAGGTAATGGAAGATATTCTCGGGCTAATTCAGAACCCTGCTTATTATGTGTTAAAGGAAAAATGCCTGTAAGTGATCATGCTGTGAATCAGATTATATATGCCTATCGTGGACCACATTCAAGAAAACCGGAAGAATCATTTGAAAAAATAGAAAGACTTTATCCGAAAGGTCCGTATTTGGAAATGTTTGCTAGAGGTACGCCGAGAAAAGGATGGGATTGTCATGGTAATGAGGCAGTTAGTAAATGAATGGCAAAGAAGATAAAATAATTGGCATAAAAGAGGTATCGGATGGTGAAGTTATTAAAAGATTGGAAGAAATATTACAAGCAGCTAAAAATGGAAAATTAAAAAAGTTAATTTATTATGCTGTGACTGATACGGAATGGATATATGAATTTAAAACAGGCATGGATGCTTTTGAATTGATCGCTCTTTTAGAAAGATTGAAACATAATTTAATGGTATTGTGTGATGATTCAACAGAGGATTAAAAAATGAAAAGAACTGAATCAGCAGTTTGTGGAGTAACTTGTTTTCCTTATGGAGAAAATTGCAATAATTATTGTAATATTGATAAAACAAAACCAATGGAAGAAGCACCGATGCTAATTGAAGCTGAAGGAACATGGTGCACATATTGTGGAGCACGCTTTAAAAATTCATTTTTAGAAATGTTGGGAGCTTCTGGTTGTCCTAATTGTCGTAATATTGGAATTCCATGTGATGCTGGTTTTGATATCAAGATTGAAATTAACTGGCATGAATTACGGATACTTTGTATGTGGGCTGCCGCACAAGAAGCAACATTTACAGAAAAACAGCATGATGTAGTTCCATCAATTATAGGAAGAATTGAGCAACAATATCCTAAACTTGCAAAGTGGAGTCCATTATCTTTGTTTGTAGAGTTGCAACAATTACGAGAATCAATTAAAAATGGAAATATAAAAGCAGGGAAAGTGGAGACAAATATTGAACCATTACTTATGCGTCCGATAAATGGTAATGGTGCTGTTAATAGTTCAAATAGTAAAGAATCAGTGGACAAATATATTGAAGTTACGCAGGAAGAATTTAAAAAGGAATTGGAAGATATTAAAAAATTATAATAAAATAAATTTTATAGGCTTAGTTTAAAAACAGAGGAAAAATAAATATGAATTAGAGAAAAATAAAAATGGCTAAAAGGGCTGTATTAATATTGAAAGAGGATGAAGATCGGCAGGATAATATAATAGATCGATCTTCATCCTCTTTTTGGCGTAAAGAACCTCCATTATTAGTTGATAATAAAATTAAAGTTGGAGGAATGTTATCACATCAACAGGAATGGTGGGATCTTCCAAATTTTGTTAAAGCACTTGTTGCTGGTTATGGTTCAGGAAAAACTTTTATAGCTGCTAAACGCGCCATATCTCTCGCATTACATAATGCGCCCGCTCCACATCTTCAAGTTTCTCCATCTTATAAAATTGCTAGACGCACAATAGTTCCGGCAATCTCCGCATTATTAAATGGCAAACAATCCTTGCTGTATAATTTAAAATATAAATATCATAAAACTAATCATGAATTTGAAATACTTTATAAAGGTAGGCGAGCAGTAATATGGATAGCATCGGGTGATGATCCTGATTCATTGAAAGGACCGAATGTGGGGAGTGCTGGCATCGATGAGCCTTTTATTCAAGATGAGGAAGTTCTAGATCAAACGCTTGCAAGAATACGCCACACAAGCGCCAAGTTACGCGAATTAAATTTAACAGGAACTCCAGAACAATTAAATTGGGGATTTGATATATGTGAGGGAGATAGAAAAGGAGATTATGATATAGGAATTGTTCACGCAAATACTAAAGACAATGTAATAAATCCTGATAGTTATTATCAGACATTAGTTAGAGCCTTTTCCGATCTTGCCGCCCGCGCGTACCTGGGCGGTGAGTTTATTAATTTAACAGCAGGCGCTGTTTATTATTCATTCAGTAGTTCCAAAAATGTGGTTAATTTGGAAGATCCAGGTATAGAGTTAGGAATGGGAATGGATTTTAATGTCAATCCAATGGCATCAATAATATTTTGGAAAAATGGTAATCATATTCATGTTATGGATGAAATTGAGTTACCAAACGCGGATACGGAATATATGTGTGATCATGTGCGTGATAGATTCATATATCCAAAAGGACATGAGAAAGAAGGTAAATGTAGGATTGCAAATGTTTATCCTGATGCAAGTGGGAGATCAAGAACAACAAAATCACCCGGAGGTAAGTCAGATTTTTATTATATAGAAAAGGGAGGTTTTAATATTGACGCACCATATGCTAATCCAAATGTTAGAGATAGAGAAAATGCCGTTAATGGAAAGTTTTGTCCTAAAGAAGGTAATCCAACTCTGACAATATCGCCTAAATGTAGGAATTTAATTTCTTATTTAAATAAATACACACATGAAAATAGGAATACATCTAAAGGTAAGGCAATGTCCCATTTACTTGATGCGACGGGATATCCAATTCACCGGTTATGTCCCATTGTTCGGCCAATTGTAAAAGTTCAAAGAGTAGCACTTTAGGAGAATTAAAATGCCAGTAAATACTAAACATTCAGAATATTTAAATAGTCAAGATATGTGGAACCGCTGTAATACGGTTATAGGAGGTGAGGATTCGGTTAAAGAGGCAGGTACAAAATATTTACCCAAGTTAGCAAACCAAGATGATGATGAGTATAATGCTTATAAACAGCGTGCTAGCTTTTTTTCAGCCACAAAAAGAACAGTGGAAGGAATTGTTGGTATGATATTCAGGCGTCCTATGCGAATAAAATTTCCAGATTTAGAGTGGATAAAATCAGCTGGGCAGGGAGGGATTTCTCTTGAAGCATTGGCTAGAAAAGTTACTAAGCATGTAATCAGTTTAGGACGGACTGGTTTGTTATTAGATTTAAAAGATGGAGAATCAGTTAAGCCTTTTATTGTTCAATACGGCCCAGAATCAATTATTAATTGGCGTATTGATGATATTGGGGGAGCTGAAAAATTAAGTTTGGTAGTACTCCAAGAATGTGATCAAGTTGTGGATTCAACAGATCAATTTAAAATGATTAGTAATGATAGGTGGTTGGTTTTAGAGTTGAATGGATTTGATGATAGAGGAGTTATGATATCTAAAACTCCTATTTACAGAATACAAGTTTGGAGAAAAAAGAAAGGAAAAGGGGGTGATGATTTAAATAGTTTTGAAATTGAATCAACTAAATTTCCAAAGATACGCGGACAATATCTTAATTATATTCCTTTTGTGTTTGTGAATCCTAATGATCTTTCGGTCAATATAGAAAGATCGCCAGTTGCTGATTTAACAAGTATTAATTTAAGCCATTATAGGAATAGTGCTGATCTGGAACATGGCAGACATTATACAGCATTGCCTACTCCTTGGGTGGCAGGATTTAAATTAAATGGTGATGAAAAATTAACCATAGGATCACAAGTAGCGTGGGTATCTGAAGATCCAAATGCTAATGCTGGTTTTCTTGAGTTCACAGGACAGGGCTTGCATGCTTTAGAAGAGGCATTAACACAAAAAGAAAATCAAATGGCAGTATTAGGCGCCCGCTTATTAGAATCACAAAAGAATTTGGTTGAGAGTGGTGATACACAAAGACAAAGGAAAGTTGGAGAGGATAGTATTATAGCTACAATTGCTGGAACAATTGATTTAGCTTTTGTACAAGTATTATCATGGGCTAAAGAATGGCTTTCTAAAACTGGTGATGTGGAAGTTGAATTAAATAAAGATTATTCGGCGATTATAATAGATCCACAAATGATAACTGCTTTACTAGGAGCATTACAGTCAGGAAGAATAAGTTGGGATACTTTTGTTTATAATTTAGCCAAGGGTGAGGTATTGCCTGATGGTAGAACTGCTGAACAAGAATTGGAATTAATTAATAATTTTCCAGGCATGCCAATTCCTGGCAATGAAATGGATTTAGATGAAGAGGAGGAAGAAATTGAAGAGGAAGAAAATAAATAAGCATATATGGAAATAAATTTTGCTCCTTGATGAATTCAGGCCCATTAATCTAGTCCGATTTTTATAGGTTAGTGAGATCAAGGAGACTTTTTATAGTTGATTTTGTGTTAGATGAAAATTGAGGATAGTTCCAGGAATTGTCCTGGGAAATAGCGGATAAATTATGAGAGCTGAATAAAATGGTTAAAGGTATAAAATCAGTATCAGATAAGATTTCAAATGAAATTACAGCACACACCGTTGATTTAACCCGTGTGGATGCTCAGATTAGGAAAGAGGTGCGTGGAGTATTGAAAAAAATGGAGTTGGAAATAGTATCTGAATTGGAAAATTTTACACCTGAGACTAGATCACAAGTATACAGAATGGGAAGATTGGATAAATTAAATAAACAAACCACGGATATTATTAAATCTTCATATGTGCTAAATAAAAATATTTTACATGATGAAATGAGGGAATTAGCAGAATTGGAAAATCAGGTAACTGTAAATACCGTGAATGGTTTTATTAAAGCGGATATTATGACAGTTGGATTAGGAGCTGAAGTTTATAAAAAAATATCAAGAGAAACATTAATAGAAGGCGCTCCCAGCGCTGAATGGTGGTCGCGCCAAGCTGGCAATCTCCAAAAATCATTTGAGGATCAAATGAGGCAAGGAATTTTAATGTCTGAATCTAATTCAAAATTAATTCAAAGGGTGCGTGGAACTTCTACGGGTAAAATTAATAAATATGAGATCGATGGAAAAACTAGAACATATACAGAATTTTCTGGTGGTATTTTAGATACTGGAACAAGGCAGGCAGAAGCATTAGTTAGAACATCTGTTCAGAATGTTGCCAATGCTGCTAGATATGAAACGTATAAAAATAATAATGATGTAATAAAAGCGGTACAAGCGCTTGTTACTCTTGATGGCGCTACCACTCCTATCTGTCAGGCACGATCAGGCGCAATCTGGGATCTTCAGACGGGAGAACCTACTGATGATTCTCCTGTCAGTGAATCATTCCCAGGCCCACCACCTTGGCATTGGAATTGCCGCACTACTTTAGTTCCTGTTATGAAATCATGGAAAGAATTAGGGGGGAAAGTAAGAAAAGAAATTCCAATATCAACACAAGCAAGTATGGATGGACAAGTATCTGGAAAACTTACATACAATGGTTGGTTAAAAACGCAATCAAAAGAAAAGCAATTGGATATTTTAGGACCTTCTAAATTTGAAATGTGGGAAAAGGGAGATTTAAAATTATCTAATTTAATAGATAATACGGGACGTCCTTTATCAGTGGCTAAATTAAAAGAAAAATATGGATAAAAATATCCGATGGAATTGATGAAAAGATAAAAAATATATAAAAACCACTTGATAGGCGTTACATACATATATTTTAAAATGTAATTTGATTAAAGGGGTATGTATATAACGCTTGGATAAGTATTGAGGCATACTCCATGGAATGGTAATTGATTATTTGATGATGGCGATTATTATGCTACTTGAGTGTTATTAATCTTTATTAAAAATAATTTTTTATCCAACCGGAGGTTGATTCTTTATGTTTAAATTAAAAGTACTAACAGCGGCGCTGTTAAATTGTGGCCTGAATATAGGAATATGTGGATTGAAGCTTGGAACTTTGAAAAGTATTATTACAGTAAAGGAGTTTGGTGATCTGCCCGAAGTATTGCAAGCAGAATATGTAAAAGGAGAGGGGGAGGATGCTGATAAATATGTGCTTGATACGGATAATAAAGCAAAGATAGGAGAATTCAGAAATAATAATATAAAACTTACCAAGGAAATGGATAAGTTAAAGAAAGAAATGGAAAAATTTAAAGATGTTGACCCTACTAAATACACCGAGGCAATGAAGAAACTTCAGGAAATCGAGGATGCAAAACTGATTGATGCTGGAAAACTGGAAGAATTGTTAGAGCAGAAAACAGAAAGGATGCGGACATCTTATGAAGAGCGCTTAAAAAAGGCGAATGATTCGCTGGAAGCAGCTACTAAAAAATCATTAACATTAACCGGACAATTGTCTGAAGTAAAAATAGATAAGGAAGTTTCTTCGGCAGTTTCAAAAGTTGGGAATATAAAGAAAGGCGCAATGGAGGATATTTTATCGCGGGCGCGGCGTGTGTGGAAACTTGATGATAGTGGAAATCCTGTTCCCATGAAAGGAGAAGATGTAATTTATGGATCAGATGGACAAAAAGTATTAACCATGGATGAGTGGGCTTCTGGTTTAGCTACGGAGGCTCCTTATCTGTTTGAAGAGAGCGCTGGAGCTGGTGCAAAAGGTGCTGATCAAATTAAATCTGGTAAAATTGCTACTATAGCCAAGGGCGATAAGAAAGCATTTGGAGATAATCTTGAAGATATAGCAAAAGGAAAAGTTAAGGTAGCAATGTAATAAAGTTTTAAGTATTAATTTTCACAGTTTCAATTTTATTTTGTAGTGCCTCCAACGGGGTTGGAGGAAAATCCGTATTCCGGTGGGATACATTTACGGGTTTTATATTTCCAACCCGTGTTAATTTTATTTTAATTAATCCAAATTTGGAGGCATGACAATGAATATTCATTTTAATAGATACAGGCACAAGGTAAATGGAATTTTAATTGGTCACCCGATCGGGTATATGCACGGAGACAATACCTTAACTGAGGTAACTCCGAAAATCCTGGCGCAGGGTTTGCTGGCATTGCGTGAAGTTTCAATTATGCCCGCGCTAGTAAATTCGGATTATGGGGATGATGCTAGACAGAAAGGTGCTACAGTTGATGTGCCGATACCATCGGCAATTGCAGCAGTAGCTGTAACTCCTGCGGCAACCCCTCCTTCTACCGCTGATAGTACACCAACCTCGGTTAGTTTACCGCTTGACCAATGGTGGGAAGCGCCTTTCTATCTCACTGATAAAGATCGCAAACAGGCGGATGCTGGTTTTATTCCGATGCAGGTATCTGAAGCGATCAAGGCTCTGGCGAACAAAGTAAATACCTATATATTTACTGAAATGTATAAGGGGATTTATGGATATGCGGGCGTAGCTGCTACCACGCCGTTTGCCTCTGATACATCAAACGCTACCGATTTGCGGAAGATTTTGAATAAACAATTGGCGCCAGAAGGTGATCGCCGTGTTGTGTTAGATCCCGATGCTGAAGCTAATGCGCTGAATCTCCGTCCCTTCAATGATATGTCTTTTAGTGGAAATCCTTCCGCTATTATTGAAGGCAAACTGAATAGGAAATTTGGTTTCGATTGGTTCATGTCGCAATTGATTCCTACCCACACGGCAGGAACTGCCGCAAGCGCAACAACTGATAACACTGGTTATGCTGCAGGTTTGAAAACGGTTACATTGGCTTCAGCAGGTACCGGTACAATACTTGTTGGCGATGTTATAACATTTGCTGGACATACCCAGACATATGTTATAACTTCGGGTGATGCTGATGTATCAAATGGCGGAACCATTTCTTTCTATCCTGGTTTAGCAGTTGCACTATCAGCGGCAACAAAAGCGATCACTGTGAAAGCCACCCATGTAGCTAATCTCGCTTTTCACCGTGACTGCTTTGCTTTTGCTACGCGTCCTCTTGAAGATGATGTGCCTGCTGGACTTGGTAGTATTGTTCAAGCGGCGTTTGATCCGAAAAGTGGATTAACTCTACGGTTAGAAATTACTAGAGAGCATAAGCGGATTAGATGGTCATTTGATATTCTTTATGGTGGTGTGGTTGTGCGTAGAGAATTCGGCTGCCGTCTGGCTGGATAATTTCTTCTCCTCTGTTTTTAAACTAAGCCGAGGAATTTGCAAAGGGCGCTTCAGGTTTTCGGACAACCTGCGGCGCCTTTTATTTTGTGTCCGTAATTTTAAGAGGATAATAAAATGGGTACTGTACCTACAATGACAGTTTACTATAAGGATAATAAAAATCTTGGGCCAGTGGAAATTAATGTGTCCGATTTTGATCCTGAAAAACATTCTAAAACGAGGATGGTTTTAGAAACAAAAAAGACTTTTAAAAAAGATAAAAATAAGGAGTAATTAATAGATTTATTTTTGTTTTAAAATTTTATTAATTAACCGGAGAAAGATAATGAGATTATTTATAAATACTTTTGTTTTAATAGTGATGCTAATTTGTAATTTTTTTATAATTTGTTTTAAACAAGTGATTCCAAAAAATACTTTCAATGGTATTTTAGGAATAAAATATGGACATGATCCCAGACTTTATCCAGGTGGTGAGAAGGGACAAACACCTTTAATATTCCAAAAAGTTATTACGCAAACCGTAACTCCTGCGCAAGTGGCAACTATAGTCGCTGCTGAGCAAGATGTGACGGTAACTGGAGTGAAAGTGGGAGATGTGCTAATTATGAATCCTGCCGCTACCGGTAATGCTACGCTTGTTGGGGCTTGTAGAGTTAAGGCTGCTGATACTGTTTCAATTCAATATGTAAATCCAACAGCGGGCGCTTTAACTCCTGGTGCCGGTACATATACATTTTTAATATTTAGACCGGCGGCCTAAATTTAATTATTGATTGAAATATAGGAACTAGCCAATGTCCTTAACACTCATAGCAACTGCGGGTGCTGCTAATGCGAATTCATACGCAACAGCGGCAGAAGGAGACACCTATCATGAGAGACACTTGTATGATAGTGATTGGACAGGAGCAACCACCGCAAATAAGGAAGCTGCTCTTGTGTGGGCCACACAAGTCATCGATGAAAATTTGGAATTTAGTGGTGCAAAGGCTAGTATAGATCAAGCATTGAGGTGGCCGCGGTACGGAGTACAGGATAGGGATGGCATATTTTATGACAGTGATGTTATACCTCAATTCTTGAAAAATGCGGCAGCAGAATTTGCTAGACTGCTGATCGCAAGTGACAGGACCGCTGAACCTGATACACAAGGATTTAAAAGCATTACTGTAGGACCCATCAGTCTTGATATAGATAAATATAACCAGTTATCGGTGATTCCTGAATCTGTTTATGCTATGTTGAGACATGTAGCTAGTAGAGTTGCTGGCAGCGCCAGAAAATTGATACGGGTTTAATAAAATGGGTTTACAAGCTACGGTACAGAAAGCAGCACAAGCAGCTATAAAAGCTGCCGGGGATATTGCGCTACTTTGCACTTATAGGGATGTTACTGCTAATCCCAGTATGGATGTTTCTACTGGAGAAGTTACTGAAACTAAAACAGACTATGCTAGCATCCGAACCGTGTTCGCAGATTATACAAAAAAAGAAAGGGAAAATAATGAATCTATCCTAGATGAGGATAAAAAGGCGTTAATAGCAAAATTTGATTTAATTCCTGTTCCTGATACTAGAGATAAGATTATTGATACGGATTCCACCGTGTGGAATATCCTAAATATAAATACTGACCCAGCAAAAGCCCTGTGGATTTTGCATGTCAGAAAATCCAAGGCATAGAAATGGCAAAACCGTTTGGAGTGTCTATAGATGAATTTGCTAAAGTAATTGGGGTGGATATATTGACAGTTAAAAAGAAATTAGCATTCGAAGCTTTTAGTAGAGTAATACAGAAAACTCCTGTTTTAACTGGCCGTGCCAGAGGTTCTTGGAATATTGGAGTTGGTAAAATAGATTTAAGTATTGCCACTGTTGAAAGTTCAGGCGCTAGAAAAGGAGGACATTATAAAGGTGCTGAAAAATTAAATAATTATTCTGATAATGATCCATTT
>C687J35021_10001551_pt1 | contig 17381 bp, 21 predicted proteins | sample RifCSPhighO2_12_FD_35021 | JGI IMG/M metagenome (IMG submission 35021)
GAAGAAGAAGAAGAAGAAGAAGAAGAAGAAGAAGAAGAAGAAGAAGAAGAAGAAGAAGAAGAAGAAGAAAACTTTTCTTTCGGTCCTTAATACAATATAAATAACTTTTTAATCTGAATGTATTAATAGGAGACCCTGAATAATTTTCTTACTTTAAGTACTTTATCAATTCTTCCCAAGTATTTATTTGATACAACATCAAATAATGAAATTTATCTCAAAAATATCCTTCGTAAAACACTCACAAAAAAGCTCCAGGATTTTTCTGGAGCTCCAGAAATTTAAAGATGTTTTAGAAGAAGAAGTTTAATTTTCCTTCGGTCCTTAATTCAATATAAATAACTTTTTAATCTAAATGTATTAATAGGAGACCCTAAACAATTTTTAACTTTTAAGTACTTTATCAATTCTCCCTAAGTATTTATTTGATACAACATCAAATAATCAAAATTATCTTAAAAATATCCTTCGCAAAACACGCACAAAAAAGCTCTAGAAAAATTCTGGAGCTCTAGAATTTTAAAGATGTTTTAGAAGAAGAAGAAGCAGAAGAAGCAGAAGAAGCAGAAGAAGCAGAAGAAGCAGAAGAAGCAGAAGAAGCAGAAGAAGCAGAAGAAGCAGAAGAAGCAGAAGAAGCAGCAGAAGAAGAAGAAGTTTAATTTTCCTCCGATGCTTAATACAATATAAATGAAACATTAATCGTATTGTATTTATACGAGACCCTAAATAATTTTCTTATTTTAATCATTTAATTATATTTTACTAAATAATATATTAGTACAATCTTAAGATTTGAAAATTATCTCAAAAATATCCTTCGCAAAACATGCACAAAAAAGCTCTAGAAAAATTCTAGAGCTCCAGAATTTTAAAGATGTTTTAGAAGAAGAAGACGAAGAAGAAGACGAAGAAGAAAAGTTTTCCTTCGGTGCTTAATACAATACAAATAGAAAATTAATTATATTGTATTAATACATGTACCTAAATATTTTTTAAATAAAAGTATGTATATTAAGAATTAGTATATATTTATTTGATACTGTATCAAATAATGAAAATTATCTCAAAATTATCCTTCGTCGCCTTGCGGCACTCACAAAAAAGCTCTAGAAAATTTCTGAAGCTCCAGAAATTTAAAGATGTTTTAGAAGAAGAAGAAGACGCGAAGACACGAAGAAAAGTTTTCCTCCGGTCCTTAATACAATATAAATAACTTTTCAATTGTATTGTATTAATAGATGACCCTAAATAATTTTCTTATTTTATGTACTTTATCAATTCTTAGTAAGTATTTATTTGATACAACATCAAATAATCAAAATTATCTCTCCTAAATCATTCACACGGCTTCACCGCCCGACAAGTCGAAAAGCTCTACTTTAGAGCTTTTAGAAGAAGACATGAAGCACGAAGAAAATTCTTCTTCGGTACACCCAACATAAACAATATTTTTTAAAATACTAACAATTTAAACAAGCTCAACTTGTTTATTTTTTTACTTTTGTACTTCTTTAACCCAATATGTAGAGCGATTATCTCCGAATACCTCTTTGATGATAGTATATCCGTTTGGATCCTTTTCTCCTTTTCTATCATACACTATCTTTTCAAACTTACCAGGTTCTCCGTCTGGAGTATAAAATGAACTAATAGTCAATCCACCTGCTAAATACGAATCTTTTATAGTCTTAAAAGTTACAATACGTAATGTCTCAACTTCTTCATCTGTTAAATCTGGTAAATATCGTCCTGGATGAATACCTGCTCGATATAGGATTTCACTTTTAAGATAATTTCCTATACCGGAAAATCTCTGCTGTTCGAGTAAGTATGATACAATTTGTTTAGTTTTACTTAAGCGAGGGTTTCTAATTTGTTTCAACCACCATTCTGATGTAATCGCATCAGCATCCTTAATCAAATCGTATCCTACACTTTCAAATATTTTGTCATATTCTTTATCTGTATAACAAACTTTATTAAAACCATAATATAATTTGTCGTCGAAACATAATTGTCTTGATTCTCGTTTGTAAAACTTGAATCCGCGAGGGGATGCTCCGATAGTTCCTAATGTAATTTTAAGTTGAGTGTGTGGTAGTTCAGAATTCCAACCCCAATGTCCTTCCAACCCAAGAAATGAACACATTCGAAAATGCCCAACAGAAGAATGATATAGATTAAATATAATTCGCTTACCATAACTATCAACGTTTATAACTTTAGTTAGAGATGGAATCGTGTCTATGTTTACATGTTTAGCTCGATCACTGATCCAAAAGTTCAGAAAATACTTCCCCGCCAGCGACACATTCAATTCTTCCGCAGTTCTAATAACTTCTGGTAATTCTGGCATTATTAACGAGATTTAATATAAAATCAACCGATAATCTTTTTAGTCAATGATTTTAGATTTTCGTAACATTCAAATACTTCACTGTAACGCGACGAAATCACGTCATCGCTTCGACACTTCGACGCTCCGTCACTCTGCTAATTCTTCATCACTTAGAACAGGTTCTTCAAAATAATCCTCTTCGGAATCTGTAGATTCATATACAGGTAAGTCTTTAGGAGTTTGAGTTCCGTGAATGTACGTTAAAATAGTCATGTAATAACGAAATAAATCAATTCTAAGACCATCTATAGCTTCGCCTTTATTTGGTTTCTTAGTTAAAATTGCAAAAGCATGATAAGTGTGTTCAATAGCTGCATCCGGGAATAGATCATCAAAAGCGTCGAAAGTTAATCCTTCGGTTCCATCGTCGTATTCAACAAGTTGGTTCTGTATAAAATCAATATCTTCTCTATTTATAGCTGCGAGTACTGCAGCAATTAATGTTGTATTCATGTTTGGAAGCTGAGGCAAATTTCGAACTCGATTTGCTAAATCGCGGTGAGCCACAGTTTTACCATAACCACCTCCTTCTACGAAATGTTCCAATCGTTCTGCTATCTGTTTGACGAAAAAATTTCGATTAATTGGTGTCCATGGATTCCTTTTCTGTATTATCTGCTCACTGCCTTGTAGTTTCATAGATTTACCTCCAACTGTTCTTCCAAAATTTCCCTGATCCGTCATTCCTTTTATAAAGAGAAAAATTATAAAAATAATGGTAATCGTAATGTTGATTTCATCATTTTTTTCCAGAAAACAAATCGTTCGTGAATTTTAAAATAAATTCGTAGTTCTAAAATGATCACGTCACGTGAACGATCTCGAAATTTAAATTCACGAAGGGCCCTCAATACTAGATTTAAGCCATACACAGCAAAAGAACCAACATCTCGAGAAGGTCAGAATTTTTTTACAGTTAAACTCAAAAGTGGGAAAAGTGTAAGATTTTGGGTTCCTCCAGGATTTACAATTGGAGAACCATATAAAGAAGGTCCTCCCCCTGAACCAGAAGAAGAAAACGAATGTCCAGTTTGTTACGCCGATTGTACTGAAGATGACCGATTAAAATGCGGCCATTTCATTTGTAAAGATTGTTTGGGTATGATTGTTAAACCAGAATGTCCCGTTTGTCGAGAGCCAATTGAAGCTCTTGCAGGTAAACCAGAAAAACCAGCAGCTAATCCATATCCAGGGGAAGCGGATTGGCAGACCCGTCAAGTTCTTATATCACAGTTTTTGAATTACGATTTAAATCCTAATGATATATACGATACGTATCAGGTATTTCATGATATTAATCCGTTGGAAGAAGTTCCAGATGTTGATCATAAATTTATTAGTCGGTTACGAAAGAATCGGATTGTACCAAATATTAAAACTTACATTACAGAACAGAAAGCACGCGGACGTAAACCAGATCTGACTAAAATAACAACTTACACTCAAGAATATTACAGATTACGTAAAGAGGAAGAAGTTTATGATAAGTGGGTAACTTATGTACCTGGAGGATTTAATGAACTTGTCAAAAAGGCTACGTTCCAAGGTTTGAGAAATGTTGATGAAATGACTGAAATTATGATAGATATTTTGCCTCCAATTCCCGATCATCAATTCTTAACTCGTGTTTCTCACGGACAAGCCAATTTCGCTCAAGGCATTGCACAATTAGAACGTCTTGAACTTTAATTCTTTTTCTTTCGAAGTTTTTTCGAAAGATTTCTTTCAAATAATATAAAATGGTATTAACAGGTGCCGCTGGTGCGGGATTATTTATTATGATTGCTGGAATAATAGCAGTTGTGGTAGGTGTAATTTTATATGAAATGAATGTTCAAAATAAGAAGAAACAACCATGGTGGGTTTGGTTAATAATAGGCTTAGGTGTATTATTTTCTGTAATTGGAGCTATTATGACTATATCTTTTATGCGTAAGGTTCCTCAAATTCAAACCGTACCGAACACTACAACTCCGACGTAAGGTTCCTCAAATTCAATCTAAGGTTGAATATTACAACTTCAATCCGAGGTTGAAGGGTTTCTTCTAATCAGACGTAAGGTTCCTCAAATTCAATCTTAGATTGAATTTTTAAGCAACAATGAAAGGGACTACTAATAAAATAACAGTCCCCAAAACTAAGAGTATCCACGGCCAAGAAGGAGATGGATATGAGTAAGCAATTATAGCGATCAATCCTGTCAAAAATAAAATGCCTCCAATAATTGCAAAAATAATTCCAACATTTTTTCTCGTAATAGAAGCCATTTTATTTTTAAAAAATAAAAATACTTTATGAGATAAAATCAAAGGATATTATGGATTCGAAGGATTTTTCTGGAGCATTGGGGTTTATTAGCGATTGGGGGAAGTTCGATGAACAAGGAATGAAGGCATTTACGAAGACATTTGAGAGTAAACTCAAAATACCGTCAGATATTAAGGATACAATCAATACAAGTATTGTTAATTTTGGAACATTAACTGTAAATTTTATTTTCGGGGCAATGTTTATTCTCCTCACGATTATTGTATGGATTCTTGTTCCTATTGGAGTTTTAACATGGGGATTTGCAGTATTAATTACCGTAATTATTGCTTTATTCTTATGGATAGCTGCAACTATTTATCGAAATTCTCTAAATAATTCAATAACCGAAGCTATGGGAGATGTAAATTCAAAAATGGGAGTATTTACGGAAGAATTTGCTCAAAATGTTTTCAATACTCTAGGAGATGCTACAAAAGCATATAATAATAACAAAGTAAAATCTGTAACGAAGGAGGAACCGGATGTTGCAGATTTTGAGTTCTAACCGTGAATTAAAAAATGAATGCGTAATTTTTTATATCTTTTATTTATTTAACAAAATCAGATTAAAATGACCCAACTTGAAACTCGAGATGAATGGATTAACCGTAACAAACAAATGTTACATCGACGCGGAGTGTTCATTGACGATGCTCAATTTGAAGTATGTTACGATGAACTTCGACAGACAAAATGGCCGATGCCTGAATATATCGATCGGATGCTTTTAAGTTCTCAATTATGGGAACATATTTTCATGGAAGAAGATGCTATAACTCCCTGTGTTAAAATTGATTGGGTTGAGGAAAGTTGTCGTTTAGCACTTGTCAACGATGAGGCTAACAAGTGGACGCCTCAACTTGATGCTCTTGGTTCGCTTTCACGAAATGATAAGATGGCAATACATCAAATGTTGACAGATTCCCAATTTTACAACTTACCTCCTCCCGATCACATTCTTGTTTCAAGATTTCTTAAGGGAGAGACTTTCTCCCCGACAATGGAACCATACCGTCTTCAAATGGTTGAAAATGCTCGCCTTGCTTCTTCAAGCGTAGCAATGTCTTCGAAGTAAATATTTCTGACGATCAAACAACTTAGAGTTGTTCGACTTTTATTTTATACCTCTTATTATAATAAAGAATATTCAATCACCTCTTATTATAATGATAAAGAACTCTCAAACAACTTAGAGTTGTTTGATTTTTATTCTTTAAAGAACGAGAAATCGTAGACCAATTTCTCTCCCAATTTAGGAGTTATATAATACTGAAGAAGGAAAATGTAGAATAAATATTCTACAATATTTCCGTCGAACGGAAAATTTGTAGTGCATGATTTTTTGTCTTTTATGATATATGATTCATTACGAAAAGGATTGACATTGTTTAATGCTCTTTCAAGATTGTCAATATAAGTCTTGATTTCGATATTCTCAAGACTATATTTGTTCATAAAATTAGCAAGAACTTCGAGATTTGTAACTAACGATTGTTCAACATCTGCAGTATTACATTTATCGATCAACGTTAGAAGACAAAGATCGTTATCATCCCATAACGATCCTAGATGTTTTCTCCAATTAACTTCTTTATTTTGAGTTTCTGATAAATGCCTCAGTTTATCCACCGTCAATTTACCAAAGGAGTTCATTCTTTTTAATTGATTAAAAGCGGTGTAAAACTTTAGGGATCGTTTTTAAACGATCTTTCAAGCCTTCGTATTCGGTCTCATTGGGAAATTTACGATATCTATTGAATTGATCTAACATATATCGTCTACATTGGGTCTCGTGAGCATAAAAATAATAACGACCATTTGTTTTTCCCGTTCCACATGAACAAGATTGCGTATGTGTAATCGATAAAGAGACTGGAGGAATACTTAATTTAAGGTTTCTAATAATATCTATATATTGTAAAGACCATTGGATTTGTGAAATGTTTCCACATTCAACTTTCAATAAATTTTCATAAATTTGTTTAATTACACTAGGTGACAATTCTCGTATTTCATCCGCTGAAATATTCTCATAAAAGGAGGTAAGATTTTGTTGGTATTCTTTTAATTCTGTATTTGCTTTATTAAATAATTCATCCGAAGGAAAAACTGTCGCCCTCCTCTCATTAAATTGTTGTTGTTTCATTGAAATTTCATCGGTGATAATACGCACACCCTCGCCGTCGTTGTCACCGCCGCCGTCAGCGGACTTTAACTGTTTCAATTTATTTCGAAGAGTTTTTAATTCTTTCCTACTCTCACAATCTGTTTCTAGGTAGAGAGTATATTTATCAAATTGTTGGATCAGTAATTTAGTATTAGGAAAACATTCATCCATTTATTGGAATAAAGAAAACACTTACAAAATAAAAAATATTTTTACAAAATAGTAGATAATTTATCTACTATAAAATGGCATCAGACGATTGGTTAACCGATGGAATTAACACAACTCGAATTCTACTCCAGAAAATGGAACAAGAATTGGAAAGTCGAAACAAGAGAAATTCACATTCTGAATTAGAAAAAATGCGTTATCGCATCTTATCTCAAACTGGGATATCTTTTGTCCATCCTAATGAGGATATTCCTGTGAAACACAGTAATTTATATTCAAATCATAAAGAAATAACAATTATGAAAAAGGAGAATAACATTTATTGTGAACAATTTTCTCTGAAGAATTTATCCTATCTTAAACCAATGTTCCAATTATTCTTTGAAGTGTTTCCATCCGTACATCGAAATAATACAGTAGATTGTTACATGAATATTTATCTATGTATAGATCCGGAATTTGATAACCGAACACAATTTGAGGGAATTAAAATCAGGCATTTCTTAGTATTGTATTTGATGAACAATGGTGCACTATTTACCGGAATTGTAGTATTTAAACCTGCTAAAATTCTTAACGAATGTTTTTGTAAATATTACGATACAATTGAGACCAACGGTCAAGACTGTGAATGTCATGATATGAAAGAGGGACGACCAGCAGTTCCCTCTGTTAACGTTAAAGCTTCTGCTTATATACCTTTGTATTAAATATTTTTCACATTTTAAAAATGTGAAAAAGAGTTCCATAACGATTAAAATATAAACATCAAAAGATATGATTGAGATTTTTCTTACGCTAATTATCTGTGGAGGATTTTTCAGTTATATTCACAGAGATAAGATTTACAAGGCACACAAAATGCTTATTTCGGGATACAAATCCTATCGTACTTTATCTGACCTTACAGGAGGTTTAGATATGGATATGATGATGAAAATTATGGACACGATAAATTCTGAAAAGAATTCTGGTAAGAATACTGAAGGAACCGGAGGAACCGGAGGAACAGGAAAGGACAACGAAATAGGTAAATTAATAGAATCTGGAGATGGATATCTTGTTAAGATTAAAATAGGGGTAAGTGGAGAAATTCGAACATTAATAGTGCCTAAGCTTGACCCAGAATTAGAAGTTCAAGCTCTTGGGGCTTCAATTAAGGGGTACTCGGGTATGAAAGTAATTGATCTAACACCACCAACATATGTTGACATTCCCCGAAATTTAACTTCTGAATTTTTAGATCTGGAACGAATTGAAGTTACGTCGGCCAACAAACTTGTAACAATTTTTTGCGGTGATGAAGTTGTTACATGGCCACCCGAAGATGAACAAGAATTTAGTTTCGACAACTAAAATTAAAAATAAACGCGTTAGAAATAATCCCATTAAAAAACTCTTTAATGTTGTAAAATGATGAACAGTCAGCCTATCCCGATTCTAAAAAGCGGTCTGGGAGGCGACCTCCAACTCCCAGATCTTTTTGAACTTGAAACTATAGTAGATTTCGATAATGTAACCACGGAAGAACTAAACAATTTAACAGATAAATCATCTGAGATAGGAAGAGAAGTTGCGAAGAATCAAATTTCAACTCAAAGTCACGTTGTATCTTTATGTGGACGGAATCGTAAAGGTACTTTTCCTATGTTGAAGAGTGGTAAATTGAATGTAAATGATCTTAGAGGAGGGCAATTCTTTGTACCTAAGGAATTTCGATTGATTCGAATTACCGGCACCGACTTAGATCCGAGTCCTGTACCAATTGTAATTAGTGAAATCTGTCATACAACAGTCATAGATTTTGATTGTGTAATTACACAGTTAACTATTACTAATTCTAAAGATCTCGTAATTAGAATGAAGAAAGCACCAATTGCAGGAATTGAATGTATAGATTCTAATAATGTCATAGTTGATGTTGAGAAATGTAATTTCGTTCGAGCTACAACATCTTTTGATGTGAAAATCAATGGCCGTTGTGATGATACTGTTTTATTAGATTTGAGAAACTGTACAGATGTTTTCGTAAATAACCAACAGATTGATGTTGGATTCTTTAGTGAAGGACGATTTTCTTTCTCACCTCAAGATAGGAGTTTTGTTCCAGTAAGTTCATATAACGACTTAGCTGCAAGTTCTAACGGAAGTATGCCTAATTTAACATTACTTAAGAATATGAAAACCGGCAAGTATGCCAACGAATAAATTTATTCAATTTTTGAATTGAATAAAATACTTAAATAGAAGAACCTGTAGTAATCTAACCAACCACATTCAATTTTAAATTACACTCCAGATAACAAATATGCCCATGCTCGTTCCATAAAATGACCAGTTTCAACATTAGATGCGTATGATACAGTCATTCCAGCTCTAATTAAGACATCAGAAGGAATGAAAACATCATCAAATAATATAGTTCCACCATAACTTACAAATTTTATCTCTTTACATTTGGGTATCGAACGTGTCTTATTCGTCGAAGGTTGAGTACCGAAAACGTAATCACACCATTCATGTAATGTAGGCATACTCTTAGGTGATCTAACATAAGAATCACCTTTATTTTGATCGTGATTCATCTCATATGCATTCATATTAAAATTACACATAAAAAGATGAGGACGTTTCATAATCGGACCAACTACACCTCCGTCCTGTAAATGTTCTTTCAACCAATCTTTTGACATATGCCTTAAAGAAGAATCTTTAACTAAGAATGTTTTGTTTGATCGATCTGGAGTATTTAATAGATGATATATGTAAGAATGATCACATCTTCCGATATTATTTAATGTAGTCCATTGATCTATTAAGTCTTCATGTTCTTTATCAAATTCCATTCCACCTTTACTGTAAATGAACAGTCGATAATCATCAGGATTCATTCCTTTCACAAGGTCATAAATCCAAGATATATCACATTTATAATACGCTACAACTATATCAAGTTTAGTTGGTTTAGCTTTATTTTCAATAACTGTTCGAGGGTTAGCTAATTTATTAAACACGCTTTTATCTCCGATTATATCTGGATTATAAAATATATCATCGAAATTTTCCTCTACACGAAGTGCTTCGTTCATACCAACTATCTCGTGTACTTTACACACAAAAGTCTCTTGAGCATTCATCCGAGATTTCAACATCGCATCGTTTCCTTGACCTCTCGGTTTTAATAGTAATATTACAATAACAATTATAATAATTATGGCGGCTATGACCAAGGCTCCTAACATTTTAATTTATCAAATAAAAAATTAAATGATGACATTTTCTTCAATAAAGTATTGAAGAAATTTATTCCTTTGGAGTAATATACGTTAATAAATAGGAATGCAAAAGGAGATTCTTTAAAAGAATCAACGAATTCACTCGCGGTTATATCGTCTGGAACTAAGCTAGTGAACATTAAACTCATTAATTTTGCATGACTATCACATTCATTGTTGTGACCAGATTGCATTGCAATATGTAGTAAACAACGATGAGGTTGAAGTTTAACACAACGAACAAAATTTGCAATCCGTTTTTCATCTTCTAGAATTATCTTAGAAATAATACCACTTATAACATCGACTTTAAGCATCCAAGATAATACACATGGATACATAGGAGAATCAGTTTCTCGTAAAGGTAAATCTGGATAATTGTCAATTAAATAAATTAACATACCTATATCATCCTGCGTATACGGATCATTTATATCAAAAGGAGATTCAAATATTTCAATCCAATACTCTAAAATCCAATCTTTTGATTTTGTAAACCCAGGATCGGCACCTTTTGATAGAAAAAAGTACGCTAAATCGTAATTCTTACATTCAAAAATTTCTCTAAGATGTTTAGACGTTATATTCACAAATTGTTTTCGTATTTGTTCGATCATAAATTTGGATATTTGTTGTTCTTGAATATCCCTGATAACATCTTCGATTTGTTGTTTTACCGTGGCGTTATCGGATTTAATCGTTAAGTCTTTATCAAATTCGACTAATTGCTCCATTTATTTTAAATAGTGATTTATTCCTATGAATATTCAATAATTTATTGAATATTTTTATATAATTAATTTATTTATTGGGTACATCCCGTGGACACATGTGTAAAATGATTCAGAAGAAATGACATGAAGTTATCAATAATTCGTTCAAATCGTTCAATCACAACCATAGATGTATTAATAAGTTCTCGGCGTTTAGCTTCAACACCTTGCCGGATACAATATCGCCCAACAGTACTCACAAATCTATCCCTAACAGCTTCTTGATGATACGGAGACAGCTTTCTGTACCATTGAACAATATCAAAAAGATAAGAGGTTTGAGGTGTAATTGTAGGGATGTTATTACACATAATTTTCTTCATTAAACTATCATATTCTTCTTTAGCCGACTTAGATCTACGAGCTACAGTGATACCTCTCGCAAAAAATGGAAAATCTGGATAATATAATCCGACGGGGTTGGATCGATATCCCGATGTATACATCGGGGTCATTGGTTTCTTGGATTCCATCTCAGAATGTATCTCCATGTACTCTTCAAAATCGGATTCCATCTCGGAGTATACCTTTCGAACAAATACCTTTCGGAATACTTCGGAGAAGTCATCCGTTGTATCTGATGTATCACAAGCTTCACACTTGTGAGGAACTGGAGGTTGCTCTTCGACCGGAGGTTCGTCTTCAACTGGAGGAAAGTTTTGAACGCCAGAATTTCCAGCTAAACCATCAGTATCACGAAATGCTGTGTAAAATCCATGTTTCTTGGCCAAATCTGTATTTTGAAAAATTAAAGATCGTCCGATCTCACTGATCTTAGTTGGTGGCAAATCTATATCGTTAGAATCCTCAGGTGTACATCTAGTATGTGAAAATCCGTAAAATCCGTAAGAGACGCCATATCTCGAGAATGAATTCATAATTATTAAAAGATTTCTTTTCTTTACAAAAAGAACTTTCAAAGTTTTAACATAAATAATTTTTATATTTTAATACCATCCTAAAATCAATCAGAGTAAATTATTCTCCGTTTATATAAAAGAAATGAATGGTGAAGAATTAATTCATGCAGTTCAAGAAGGTGACCTTGCTAGAGTTCAAGAACTTGCGACACCTCAAAATATAAATTATGTCGATGATAATTCCGATACACCATTGCTAGCTGCTATATTTGAAGCATATAATGTAAATAACGACGATATAATTAGAGCATTATTGGATGTACCTGATATAGATGTAGATTTACACGGACCTAGCACTGAACCACCTATTATAGAGGCGTTTAATGTTGGAAACCCAATAATTATAGGAATGTTAATCGACGCGGGTGTTGATCATTATCAAACATTTTCTGATTACGACTTTTCTTCAAGTTCGTTACTAGGAGAATCTATGATAGATGGAAAGATAAGAATAGTTGAAGAATTATTAAAACGAGACGAGTTCCGACGAGAACTGGTAAACGATTTAGAATTTAATTCTGATCCATTGTTTACGATCTTGAATTCGAATACGTTATGGATTAATACTTTAAAATTATTCAAATTAATATTACCTTATACCACACCACGTATACTAAATCAAAGGATGACTATAGGTAAAACTATATTTCATGAAGCTGTCGATTATCCAGGTACAACATTGGAAACATTGCAGCTTCTAGTAGAGTACGGTGCTCTTCCTTTCGGTATTTCTGCAGAGGGTAAATCTTTATACGAGGATCTAAATCATCTTATCGAATTTAGTGATGGTGATAGACGAGCTCGGTACACTCAAATACTTGAGTATGTTAATTCAATTACATTTTCTCTTCGTGCTAAATCTCTCAAAAGTATAGTTGATAACGAAATAGATATATCATCTATTCCTGATAGTCTTGTCGTACTTTAAATTCGTTCATTATTAAATAACCGTTCATTCATTATAATAATGAATGAATTATCCATTAACGGTAGTTACCATTAACGACAGTTAAAAGATTTCTAAGTTCTTCTAAGATAATATTCATATCAGCGCCGATAAGATTAAATGTGGTCATTTTATTTATAATCTCCCTAACTGTGTCTAATTCTGGATAGAATTTAGTAGTAAATGAAGGACGCCAACCTTTAGTTGACATATATGCATCAATATCCATTTCTTCATTACTTAATCCGTCTTTATAAGTCTTAATAAAGGCGTCGAGATCTTTTTGAACATTAAGTTGAACAAATTTATCAGATCCCGTCCATAACTTATAAAGTACAATACCTAAAGCATACCAATCTCGTCTAATCGTTATACTTCTACGTTCTTCATCACTCACTTCATTGACTGGCTTATTTCGGAAAACCCAAGAACACGGATGCATGAACATAGGAGTTCCTCTGAGTCCTGTAAATTTAGTACAACTTAGATCTAATTTTTCACATTCTTCTTTTAATAGATTCGTAGTGCATGTGTCACTTAGGACAGGTATCTCACATTCTTCTTTTAATAGATTTGTAGTACTTACTACAGGTACCGTGCCTACGGTATCCATGACAGGCGACAATAATATATTAAAATCTACAGAACTTAATCCAAAATCGATAAACTTTGCAGACTTTGTACCAGATAAATTTATCATAATATTTTCGGGTTTAATATCTTGATGATAGACACCTTTGCTATGCAAGTATATCAATCCACTAATTAAAAGAATTGTAATTTCCAAGTTTAGAATAAATTTATCATTGATTACATCACCACCTTTTGTAAAACTAGTATAACCACTATACCACCAATCGTTCAAACGTTTATGAAGTAATTCTTCTAGAGTGTGACCCTCAAATAATTCCATAATGGTATGTGATTTATACCGACATATACTTTTATCATTACACAATAGAACCTTATCGACTATTACTATAGGACAATCATCGGAATTTATACTCATAGACAAATATTTAGATATAAACGCTTCTGATTTGATTAACCTAGCATATTGATGGAATGTATTTATATCTAACTTCATTATTTTAACAGCTACATCTTTATCATCGTATATACCTCGATAAACTTCTCCGTATTTTCCCTTTCCTAATTCTTTCCCCAAAGTTAGCCTGGATAGTTCCTCGACAGAATTTCTCCTATTTAGAAATGTTTCATTTAGATCATTTAAAATATCCAATAAAGCCTCTAATGGTGTGAATTCCATTTCTTTAAATTTAGAAACGAAGGAAGTTTAAAATATAAACTATTTTTATTAAAATGAGCAAAGTTGCCGACGTTGAAGCCCGCTTAGACAAGATGTACAAATCGAAGAAACGATATATGTCCGTTCAGGATCGCGAATGGATGTATCCAGTAATCATGACAGAACCCGATGTCCCTCTTCGGGTGTATCAAAAATTCGCTTGGTATCAAGTGTATCCAATCAACTTTAATGATGATGTTTGTAATACAATTTGGACCAAGTGAATTTTCAACGCGGAATTATCAAGTGATAATTGACCATTTTCCATCTTATGATGGAAAATTTAAGTTAGACGTACCATTGGAGCTCCGTCACGTAGTGGATCTGGGGTTTCAAATTCTCTTCCATATTTATTGAATGCGTCTTCGGGTACACGACCACCAGCAAATTCTCTTCCGGGACGAGCAAACCACCATATCCTAGCTTCGGGATATAAATCTAAGACTTCTCGACGATCTTTAACCTTAGGATTCGTTGCATTAAACACATATCTTTTTCCTTTCACGATACCATTCTGTATTCTTTGACGAACCTTTTCCATATTGGTAGTTCTGCGAATTTCAGTATATCCTAAAGTCTTCAAATATTCAAGTCCTTCATCTCTACCACTTCCGGATGCTCCTACAAATACTATTAAATCAGCTCCTTCGTCTCGAACACTAGGTCGAAATCCGAGAGGCCATTTATCAAATATCTCCCAACCTCTATATACGGCATCTATTGAAGTTAATTTATCAATAGGAATAACTGGATCGAATGCTCTACAATAAAAGGAATCAGCTTCTAGATTTAACTCGTTTATTTCAGCTGTGATATCTTCTCCGTTACCAATCAGGACAATATCTAACCAGCCTTTCTCTGGTAAAACTTTCCAAAATTCTGTATCTATATTCCGAGCAACTGCTACGACTGTCCATCCTTGAGTTCTCATTTTATTTAAATACTCTTCTATTCCGTGGTATCCGAAGATAAGTTCATCTTCCTTAACTTTACGTCCAGATGAAAAAGTTTTATCACTCCCAGAGAAATATAATACTCCAAATAGATCCAGTACAACTACACTTAATTCATTCTTTACATCAATTCCATCTCGGAACCACGACTTCAATTTGACCATTTTATTGTATTTAATATTTTATACTCACGTTACGCTCATTCTTTCAAACGAAAGAATGACTTCAATTTTATTGTATTTAATACTCGTTAATTCTTTTAAAATAAACTTTAGAAATCAATTAAATCTTGTGAAAGATATAATATATCTTGAATAGATTCGTAGAATCTACGACAAGGCTCCAATGATGTTCCATCCTTAAATATTAGTCTTCCATGACTAGTTGTCTCAATTTCAGTTAGATCAATATATAAAATTTGACGATTCGTTCGCCAAAATCCGAAGAAATATCTCTTATTAGAGACAATAGACACATCAACATTTTCAAATTCAGAGTCCATCATCAGGTTTGTATTTTGTTCTACCCATGCAGCGGAAGCTGCTAAAAGTTTCTCAAATACAGATTTTACATAAATTTCGTCTTTATTTTCTGAGGTTACGGCACATCTAATATATCGATTGTCGGATATTCCGCTGATATACGTATCATCTGCGCTGTGTCCCTCACCTGATTCAACTTTAAATTGAAAAAATTTAGCTGGATTCATATCAGTAATTTCTCTGTTACCATGTTTATCATGATGAATAACGAGAAATGTTTTCGAACGTCGTGCAATTCCAAAATCAAACTTATTACGATTCTCTGTCATTTTAAACATTTTAAACATTCTTGGGGTGTTTAAAATTACTTTTGTAAATCAAAGTACTTCGACCACAGCTCAGGTGGTCCTCTCTTCCATCGATCTTTAATTGGAGTACCCATCTCAACTGTAAAAGAATTAAGGTCGACGAAACAAAGTTTTACATTACTAATTCCCATATTTTTGAAACACTCTTCAAGCAATTGTTTCTCCTTAGGAATTTTCTTCTTCAATGTTCCTCGAACAAAAACTTTAATACTCTCATCTTTTAATATCTCTCTTAGACGGTCAATTCGACGAGAATACTTCTCTTGTACTTCAGATAATTCTTTCTCATCTGTAAGACCATTCGAAAAATCATGAAGAAATGATATATTATATTTTGAATTTACAATTTCAGGTCTTTCCTTTTCTGTAGAACATTCAGTCCAATCATTATCTAATAATGGAAATCCTGTTATTTTTCTCTTTTCTACTAAGTATGCCGGGTTAAGAAAGTCTTCAAAATCATTCTGAAGTAACTCAATAACTCGATCTATATTGTTTAATCTAATCCAATCAAAGGGTAACGCAAAGTGTCTTTTCCCCAATTGACTTAAATTATAAGCTACAGAACAATCGTTTCCGATTGGAATAAAAATTTCGTCCATCGTGTCTTAAATAGAATGAACTTGAACAAGATAACCTTAGAGGTTCCTGTAAAATATTTTGACGAAAATATAGTTTCGACTAAGATTTCTGAGCTTCTCCATTTTCTTTTTGTAGAAAATAATTTCCTTCAACATGACACAGTAAGTGTAACCCAGTTGACTTTTTCGGAATCATTGGAAGGTGTGAGTATTCCAGATTTAGAGGTCTCTGACATAAGTTTTAAAGATAAAGTAATTCTCCTTCAAGCTTCGGAATTAAAACTTTGTGTTCTTAATTTAGGTAAACCTACTTTCTTCGTTCACCATTTCAAAATTATTCGAAATCATTTAACATTTCGTCAAACTAACAATATAACTGCTAATAATCTTTATTATGCTATTTATTCCAATATAAAATCAACTTCGACATTATTGTGTATAGGAGGAGAATGTTATCTTTTTCCCAAATTGTATTTTAATGTCTTTTCATCTTTTCATATTATGTCAGATTATAAAGAAATAATTCAAGTAGCTCAAGAAAACTTAAAAGTAGAGCGAGATATTAAATCTATTGGATTCAGTTTAATAGATTATCAGCAACCATTTATCAATACATCTTTTCCGGTATTTGACGATTTAACTCTTATAATTAATGTTCGTTCTCTAACTCGTTTCCATCTCGATCTCATTTGGTTCTACCGATCGTATAATATATTAATTATAAATTG
>C687J35021_10001553_pt1 | contig 17372 bp, 12 predicted proteins | sample RifCSPhighO2_12_FD_35021 | JGI IMG/M metagenome (IMG submission 35021)
CGGCACCACGGCGGCGCGGGGCGCCGCCGTGGGCCGCGCGGCCGCAGGTGCCACAACGGGGGTGGGCGCCGGAGGCGCTTCGGATGCTATTAAAACAGGAGCTGCTGGCGCTTTCTGGACGGGCGCTGGAGCCGAATTTTGCTTTAAATTGCCTTCACCCTCCACCTCCAGCCGCACCAGCTCGGAGCCCACGGCGATGGACTGGCCCACGGCGCTGCCCAGCGCCAGCACCTTGCCCGCCACCGGCGAAGGAATTTCCACCGTGGCCTTGTCGGTCATCACATCGGCGATGGGCTGGTCCTCGGCCACCACATCGCCCGGCTGCACATGCCAGGCCACCAGTTCCACTTCGGCGATGCCCTCGCCAATATCGGGCACCCGGATTGCGTAAATACCCATGGTCATGCCTCCACTGCGCGCTTGAGGGCCGCGCCCACGCGCGCTGGTCCCGGGAAATAGGCCCATTCCTGGGCGTGCGGATAGGGGGTATCCCAGCCGGTCACGCGCTCGATGGGGGCCTCCAGGTGGTAGAAGCATTCCTTCTGCACCAGCGCCGTGAGTTCGGCGCCGAAGCCGCTGGTACCCGTGGCCTCGTGCACCACGACGCAGCGGCCGGTCTTCTTCACGGAATTGACGATGGTCTCCAGGTCCAGCGGCCAGATGGAGCGCAGGTCGATGATCTCGGCGTCGATGCCGGCTTCGCGCGCGGCGCACTCGCTCACCCAGACCATGGTGCCGTAGGTCAGCACCGTGACGGCCTTGCCGGAGCGAAATACGGCGGCGCTGTCGAGCGGCACCGTGTAGTAGCCCTCGGGCACCCTACCCATCGCATGCTTGGACCAGGGCACGACCGGGCGGTCGTGGTGGCCGTCGAACGGCCCGTTGTAGAGGCGCTTGGGTTCCAGAAAGATGACCGGGTCATCGTTTTCGATGGAGGCGATCAGCAGGCCCTTGGCGTCGTACGGGTTGCTCGGCATCACCGTGCGCAGGCCGCAGACGTGGGTGAAGATGGCCTCGGGGCTCTGGCTGTGCGTCTGGCCGCCGTAGATACCTCCGCCGCAGGGCATGCGGATAGTGAGGGGCGCGGTAAAGTCGCCCGCCGAGCGGTGACGCAGGCGCGCCGCCTCGGAGACGATCTGGTCCATGGCCGGATAGAAGTAGTCGGCGAACTGGATCTCCACCACCGGCCGCAGGCCATAGGCGCCCATGCCCACGGCCGTGCCGACAATGCCGCCCTCGGAAATCGGTGCATCAAAGCAGCGCGACTTGCCATACTTGGTTTGCAACCCCTCGGTGACGCGGAACACGCCGCCGAAGTAGCCCACGTCCTGTCCGTAGACGATGACGTTGTCGTCCCGCTCCATCATCACGTCCAGCCCGGAGCGCAGCGCCTGGATCATGGTCATCGGCACGGTCCCTGCCGTGGTCGCCGTGTCTTTTTCTTGCGTTTCCATGGCTCAGACCCCCAGTTGCTGGCGCTGCCGGCGCAGGTGCTCCGGCATGACCTTGTACACATCGTCGAACATCGTCGCGGCGCTGGGCACGCGGCCATCGAGCAGCGTGCCGTGGCTCTCGGCCTCCTTCTGCGCAGCCATCACCTCGGCCTCCAGTTCTTTCTGGGCGGCCACATGGCGCTCTTCACTCCACTCGCCGATGGAGACCAGGTGCTGCTTGAGCCGTTCGATCGGGTCGCCCAGGGGGAAGCGCTGCCAGTCGTCGGCGGGGCGGTACTTGGAGGGGTCGTCCGAGGTGGAATGCGGGCCTGCGCGGTAGGTCACCCATTCGATCAGCGTGGGGCCATTGTTGGTGCGTGCGCGCTGCGCCGCCCACTGCGAAGCGGCGTAGATGGCCAGAAAATCGTTGCCATCCACGCGCAGCGAGGCGATGCCGCAGCCCACACCGCGCTGGGCAAACGTGGTGCCCTCACCACCCGCAATGGCCTGGAAGGTGGAAATCGCCCACTGGTTGTTGACCACGTTGATGATGACCGGCGCACGGTACACATGGGCAAAGGTGAGCGCCGTGTGGAAATCGGTCTCCGCCGTGGCGCCGTCGCCAATCCAGGCCGAAGCAATCTTGGTGTCGCCCTTGATCGCAGACGCCATGCCCCAGCCCACAGCCTGAATGACCTGCGTGGCCAGGTTGCCCGAAATCGAGAAGAAGCCCGCACGCTTGTACGAATACATCACCGGCAGCTGCCGGCCCTTGAGCGGATCGCCCTCATTGCTCATGAGCTGGCAAATCAGCTCAACCATGGAGACATCGTCGCGCGAGAGCAGCAGGCCCTGCTGGCGGTAGGTGGGGAAGCACATGTCGCCCTCTTGCAGCGCCTGTGCATGGGCCACGGCAACGGCCTCTTCGCCCAGGCACTGCATGTAGAACGAAAGCTTCTTCTGGCGCTGCGCGACCAGCATGCGGGCATCGAAGACGCGCGTCTTCATCATGGCGCGCAGCCCTCGCCGCAGGCGATCGGGGTGGATGGCCGGGGCCCAGGGGCCTACAGCGCGGCCGTCATCGTCGAGCACGCGCACCAGGCTGTGGGCCAGATCGGCGGTATCGGCGGCGGGGGCGTCAGGGGGAGGTCTGCGTACTGCGCCGGGAGGCGATACGCGAAGAAAGGAAAAGTCGGTCGTGCAGCCCGGTCGCCCAGTAGGCTCCGGCACATGCAGCCGCAGAGCTGTGTGCGATGTCATCCACGGTCTCCGCACGCGATTGTGTCGCGCGCTTACGTTTTGGGACAGGGATGCGACGCCGGGGGTATTGGCGCTGCATCCCCCTCTTTGCGCTGTAGCGCAGCCGTGAATTCTATGCCTGCGGATGCCAAGTCGCCAGCCCCGGAAAAGGGCCTGGCGGCGGCAGGGTCAGCGCGTGATCTTGCCCACCACGCCTTCGGTCAGCCAGTTCATGCCGAGGATCTGGGCGTCGCCCAGGGTCTGTCCTTTGGCAATCACCTCGCGCCCTTCGTTGTCACGCACGGCCTGCACAGCATGGAAGGGGTGCAGCTTGCCCGCAGCAATGTCTTTCTGGCGCGCCAGCACCTCCTGCTGCACGGCGGGCGGCACCTTGCTGCCGAAATCGCCCACGCGGATCATGCCCTCCTTCACACCGCCCCAGACGTTGCCGCTCTTCCAGGTGCCGCTCTGCACGGCGCGCACGCGGGCCGTGTAGTAGTCGCCCCATTGGTGCGTGACCGCCACGATCTGGGCATCGGGCCCCACGCGGCGCATGTCGGAATGGTAGGCCACGGCCATCTTGCCGCGCTCCTGCGCCGCCGCCATCACCGCCGTGGAGCCGGTGTGAAAGGCGATCACATCCACGTCCTGGTTGAACAGCGCCATGGCGGCATCGCGCTCCTTGGGCGGGTCGAACCAGACATTGAGCCACACCACCTTGACCGTGGCCTGCGGATTCACCGAGCGCATGCCCAGCGCAAAGGCATTGATGCCCTGCAGCACCTCGGGGATGGGAAAGCCCGCCACATAACCTGCCACACCGGTCTTGCTCATGCGGCCCGCCGCGATGCCCGCGAGGTAGCGGCCCTCGTAGTAGCGCGCATTGGCCGTGGCCACGTTGGCCGCCTGCTTGTAGCCGGTGATGGACTCGAACTTCACGCCGGGAAAGTCCTGCGCCACCTTGAGTGTGGGCTCCATGTAGCCGAAGCTGGGCGTGAAGATGATCTGGTGGCCCGTGGCGGCCAGGTCGCGGATCACGCGCTCGGCGTCCGGCCCCTCGGGCACGTTCTCGACGAAGGTGGTCTTGACGCCCCCGCCCAGCGCGGCCTCGACGGCCTTGCGGCCCTCGTCGTGCTGGCGCGTCCAGCCGGCCTCGGTGATGGGCGAGACATAGACGAAGCCCGCCTTCACGGGTTCGGCAGGCGCCTTGGTCTGGGAAAAAACGGGGGCGAAAAAACAGGCGGCCGCGAGCGCGGCAGCGAGGTTTTTGTACATGGTGGTCCTCTACATGGTCCCGGAGACTGAAAAAGCAAAAGACCGCCGGGACAGCGGTCTTTGCGCACGATTTTACCGCAGGCAACCCGAAGCACCCGTGCGGGCTACCATGGCACCATCAACCATCCACGCCTAGGAATGACCGCATGCCCATGTTTGTCGATACATCCCCCCCCGGCCAATGCATCTTCTGCCGCCTTGTGGCGGGCGAAATTCCTTCTGCCCGGGTCTATGAGGATGCGCTGACCATCGCCTTCATGGATCTGGGACAGGTGAACCCCGGCCATGTGCTGGTGGCCACGAAGCGCCACGCCGCCACGCTGCTGGACATCACGCCCGAAGAGGCGGCCGCAGCGATGCAGACCGCACAACGCGTGGCCAGCGCCATCCAGGAAATATTCAACCCGCCCGGCATCACCCTGCTGCAGGCCAATGGCCGAGAGGGCGATCAGACGGTGTTCCACTTTCACATCCACGTGGTGCCGCGCCATGCGGATGATGGCATTGCACTGACCTGGCCGCGAAAGAACCCCGATGCCATCACCCTGCAGGACTACGCCGACCGCCTGGCCGCCGCTATCGCACCGGTGCCCTAATCAGCTCAATAGTCGTGTTCTACGAAGCGCTCAAACGCTTCCTTGAGCTGGTGTTGCCACACGCGCCTGTCGGCCTCGCTGGCAAAGCTGGCTTCAAAGCTGTTGCTGGCGAGCTGGTACGCGTGGCGCGCCGTCATGCCGGTGGCTGCAAATACCTGCGTGAAGTTGTCGTTGATGTAGCCGCCAAAATACGCTGGGTCATCGGAGTTGACGGTGACACACAGGCCCGCGTCGAGCAGCTGGCGCAGGTTGTGGTCCTTCAGGTCGGGGAAGACGCGCAGCTTCTGGTTCGACAGCGGGCACACGGTGAGCGCAATGCGCTCCTGCGCCAGGCGCTGCATGAGCGCCGCATCCTGGAATGCCTGCACGCCATGGTCGATGCGCTCGGCCTTCAGCACGTCCAGCGCGCTCCAGATGTACGCTGGCGGACCTTCCTCGCCTGCATGGGCAACCACGTGCAGACCCAGCTCGCGGCAGCGTGCGAACACGCGCGCGAACTTTTCAGGCGGATGCCCGAGTTCGCTGCTGTCCAGTCCCACACCAATGAACTTGTCCTGCAGCGGCAGCGCCTGCTCCAGCGTGGCAAAGGCATCCTCTTCGCTCAGGTGGCGCAGAAAGCACAGGATCAACGAGGCGCTGATACCCAGCGTGGTGCGCGCGTCCTCGCAGGCGCGGTGCAGGCCATTGATGACCGTTTCGATGGCCACGCCGCGCGCGGTGTGCGTCTGCGGGTCGAAAAAAATCTCTGCGTGCACCACGTGATCAAGCGCAGCCCGCGCCAGGTACGCGCGGCCCATGTCGTAGAAATCCTGCTCGTGCAACAGCACACTGGCGCCCGCGTAGTAGATGTCCAGGAAGCTCTGCAGGTTGGTGAACGCGTAGGCACTGCGCAGCGCCTCCACGTTGGGGTACGGCAGGGGCAGACCGTTGCGCTGCGCCAGGGCGAAGATGAGTTCGGGCTCCAGCGACCCTTCGATGTGGATGTGCAGCTCGGCCTTTGGCATGGCGCGCAGCAGCGCGGGAAGGCGGTCGGCGGATACGGGGGGAACCTTGAACATCGCTGTCTCCTTCTTGAAACCTGTCTATCAATCTTTTCATGGGGCCGGTGGCCCCGCAAGCCATGAAACACATAAAGATTGCAACAGGTTCTTTCTGAAAAAAAAGGGCCGCCCACGGGCGGCCCTTTGGCCTGTGCACAGGCTGGCAGCTTATTTCTTGTCGCCACCCGGGACTTTGCCTTCAACGCCCTTGACGTAGAAGTTCACACCGCCGAGGAACTTGTCATCAGCGACGACATCCTTGGCCAGCACTTCCTTGCCGTCCTGGCCGACGATCGGACCCTTCCAGATCTGGAAACTGCCGTCCGCCAGGCCCTTCTTGATTTCCTCGACCTTGGCCTTGGTCTCGGCAGGCACGTCTTCAGCGATGGACACGATGTCGATCGCGCCTTCCTTCACGCCCCACCAGGCCTGGCCCGTGGCCCACTTGCCGTCCAGGGCATCGCGGGTGGCCTGAATGTAATACGGGCCCCAGTTGATGACGGCCGATGCCAGGTGGGCCTTGGGGCCGTAGGCGGTCATGTCGCTGTCCCAGCCGAAGGCACGCTTGCCCTTTTCCTGGGCGGTCTTGAGCACGGCGGGCGAATCGGTGTTCTGGAACAGCACGTCGGCACCGCCGTTGATCAGGCTGGTGGCGGCTTCGGTTTCCTTGGGCGGGCTGAACCATTCGTTCACCCACACGACCTTGGTCTTGATCTTGGGGTTCACGCTCTGCGCGCCCATCGTGAAGCTGTTGATGTTGCGCAGCACCTCGGGAATCGGCACCGAGCCCACGACGCCCAGCGTTTTCGACTTGGTCATGGCACCGGCGATCACGCCTGCCATGTAGGCGCCTTCATAGGTACGGCTGTCGTAGGTGCGCATGTTCTCGGCGGTTTTGTAGCCGGTGGCATGCTCGAACTTCACCTCAGGGTTGTCGGCAGCCACCTTGAGCATGGACTCCATGTAGCCAAAGGTGGTGCCGAAAATCAGCTTGTTGCCCTGGCCCGCCAGGTCGCGCAGCACGCGCTCAGCGTCAGCAGACTCGGGCACGCTCTCGACAAAACTGGTGACCACCTTGTCACCGAATTCCTTCTCGATGGCCTTGCGGCCGTTATCGTGCGCAAACGACCATCCGCCATCACCCACAGGGCCGACATAGGCAAATGCGATCTTCAGGGGCTCGACCTTGGGTGCAGGCGCTTCGGTAACGGGCGTTGGCGCAGGCGCAGGGGCGGGTGCCGGCTCCTCCTTCTTGCCACAGCCCACGAGTGCGGCAGCAGCTACGGCGGACAACGCTGCCACCTTGAGCAGGGCGCGCTTGTGCAGATCGGTCATGTCGGTTCCTTCTGGGGAAGAGTTGAAAAAAGGAAAAGCGGCCATTATGAGCCGGGATAAAAAGGTTTGCCCAGGGATGCGGGCATGTTCACACGAATCCACTCGGGGTTGCGCGAAATGAGCGCCAGCACCACGATGGTGGCCAGGTAGGGCAGCATGCTCAGCCACTGGCTGGCCACCTCCACCCCCGAGGCCTGCAGGTGAAACTGCAGCATGGTCACGCCACCAAACAGGTAGGCACCCAGCAGCACGCGCATGGGGCGCCAGGTGGCGAAGGTGGTCAGCGCCAACGCGATCCAGCCGCGTCCTGCCACCATACCCTCGACCCATAACGGCGTATAGACGGTGGAGATATAAGCCCCGGCCAGACCACACAATGCCCCGCCTGCCACTACGGCCGCCAGCCGGATGCGGCGCACCGGGTAGCCCAGCGCATGGGCCGACTGCGGCGACTCGCCCACCGAGCGCAGCACCAGCCCGGCGCGCGTGCGGTACAGGAACCACACCAGTGCCGCGACAAACGCCATGGTCAGGTACACCATGGGGTGCTGGCGGAACAGGGCCGGCCCCACCAGCGGAATATCAGCCAGGAAGGGCAACGTGTATTTGGGCAGATCGGGCAGCTTGGCCTGCACATAGTGGATGCCCGCAAACGCCGAAAAACCGACGCCAAACAGGCTCAGCGCCAGCCCGGTGGCGTACTGGTTGGTTCCCAGCCAGATCACCAGCCAGCCGAAGATGGCCGCCAGCAATGCCCCCGCTGCCATACCCGCGGCAAAACCCAGCCAAGTGTTGCCGGTGTGTACCACGGTGGCAAAACCGGCAATGGCGGCGCACAGCATCATGCCCTCGGCACCCAGGTTGACGATGCCCGCCTTTTCGTTGATGAGCAGGCCCAGGGCCGCAATGGCCAGCACAGTGCCCGCACTCAAGGTGGCGCCGATGAGAAGTGCGTAGGATTCCATGGCTCAGGCTCCTGCCTTCACAGCGCTGGTGCGCACCCAGCGCACACGGTAGGCAATGAGCGTGTCGCAGGCCAGCAGCGAGAACAGCAGCAGCCCCTGGAACACGCCGGTAAGCGATTTGGGCAAGCCCAGGCGCGACTGCGCCAGTTCACCGCCGATATAGAACATGCTCATGAGAATGGCCGAGAACACCATGCCCACCGGGTGCAGGCGCCCGACAAACGCCACGATGATGGCGGCAAAACCATAGCCCGCCGGCACATAGGGCGTGAGCTGGCCAATCGGCCCGGCCACCTCCAGCGCACCCGCCAGCCCCGCTGCGCCGCCCGAGATGAGCAGCGCCGTCCACAGCGCGCGGCGCGACGAAAAGCCCGCATAGCGCGCCGCGGCCGGCGCCAGCCCGCCCACCTGCTGGGCAAAGCCCGCGCGCGAACGGAACAGGAACACCCACAGCGCCGCCGCACTGGCCAGCGCGATCAGCAGGCCGATGTGGACGCGCGAGCCCGCCATCAGGCGCGGAATCTGCGTGACCTTTTCGAAGGTGCGCGTCTGCGGGAAGTTGTAGCCCATGGGGTCTTTCCAGGGGCCAAACACCAGAAAGCTCAGCAGCAGCGTGGCCACATAGACCAGCATCAGGCTCACCAAAATTTCATTGGCGTTGAAACGGTCGCGCAGCAGCGCCGTGAGGCCCGCCCACACCATGCCGCCCAGCATGCCGGCCAGCAGCAGCGCGGGCACGATCCAGGCCCCGGTGTCCTTGCTGGCCAGCAGCGCCACACCACCTGCGGTGATGGCGCCCATGACGAACTGCCCCTCGGCACCGATGTTCCAGACGTTGGAGCGGAAGCACACCGCCAGCCCCAGCGCGATCAGCAGCAGCGGCGTGGCCTTGACCATGAGTTCGCCCAGCGCGTACTGCGAGCGCAGCGGCTCCCAGAAGAACACCTGCAGGCCGCGCACCGGGTCCTTGCCCAGGGCCGCAAAAAGTGCGACACCGATCAGCACCGTGACGCACAGCGCCAGCAGCGGCGAGCCATAGGTCCACAGGCGCGATGCCTGCGGCCGGGGTTCAAGCTTGAGCATCGTGCACCCCGCTTTCCAGTTCTGCCAGTTGCGCGCGGTTGCGCGCCAGGTGCGCCTGCACATCACCGTGCCACAGGCCGCTCATCCATTCACCAATGCGCTCCACCGTGGCGCTGGCACGGTCCACCGAGGGCGACATGCGTCCCTTGGCCATCACATGCATCCGGTCGCTGATGTCAAACAGCTCCTCCAGTTCTTCGCTGAGCACCAGCACGGCACAGCCTGCATCGCGCAGCGCCAGGATCTCACCGCGGATCTGCTGCGCCGCACCCACGTCCACACCCCAGGTGGGTTGCGAGACGATGAGCAGCCGGGGCTGGGCCGAGATTTCGCGCCCGACGATGAACTTCTGCAGGTTGCCGCCCGAGAGCGACTGCGCCGCCGCGTGCGGCCCGCCCGCCTTGACGCCAAAGCGCGCGATGATCGCCTGCGCCTGCGCCTGCAACACCCCCATGCGGATCCAGCCGCCACCGCCCACGGCATCGCTGCGCGTGAGCAGCAGGTTGTGCGCCAGCCCCATGCTGGGCACGGCGCCCCGGCCCAGGCGCTCCTCGGGCACGAAATGCAGGCCCAGGCTGCGGCGCTGGCGTGGGTCCAGGTGTCCGGCGTTCTGGCCCGCCACCTGCACCATGTCGGGGCGCGCACGCTGGTCTTCCCCCGACAGCGCGTACAGCATTTCCTTCTGGCCATTGCCCGAGACACCGGCAATGCCCACCACTTCACCCGCACGCACCTCGAACTGGAGGTCCACCAGATCCACACCAAACTGGTCGGCACGCGGCAGGCTCAGGCCCTCCACACGCAACACGGTGTCGCCCACATGCACGGCGCGGTGCTCCAGCGCGGGCGGCTCGGCGCCGATCATCAGGCGTGAAAGCGAGGCGTTGGACTCCTCACGCGGATCGCACACGCCCGTCACCTTGCCCCCCCGCAACACCGTGCAGGCGGTGCACAGCGCACGGATTTCGTGCAGCTTGTGGCTGATGTAGAGGATGCTGCAGCCCTCGGATGCGAGCTTGCGCAGCACCACAAACAGTTTTTCGACGGCCTGCGGCGTGAGCACCGAGGTCGGTTCGTCGAGGATGAGCAGGCGCGGCTCGGTAAGCAGCGCGCGGATGATCTCCACGCGCTGCATCTCGCCCACGCTCAGGGTGTGCACGGGGCGCAGCGGGTCGATGTTCAGGCCGTACTCGGCGGCCTTGGCCGTGATGCGGCGCGACACCTCGGCCAGGGCAAGGCTCTTGTCCAGGCCCAGCCACACGTTCTCGGCCACGGTGAGGGTGTCGAACAGGCTGAAATGCTGGAACACCATGGCGATGCCCAGCTGCCGTGCCTCCTGCGGGTTGCGGATGTGCACGGTACGGCCATCGAACTGCACACTCCCCTCGTCGGGCCGGGTGGCGCCGTAGATGATTTTCATCAGCGTGGACTTGCCCGCGCCGTTCTCGCCCAGCACGGCGTGCACCTCGCCCGGTTGGACACGCAGCGACACGCCGCTGTTGGCCACCACGGCAGGGTAGCGCTTGGTGATGCCCGAGAGCTGCAGCCGCGGCGGCACGGCCTGGCCGGGTGCATCGGGGGTTGCGGTGGAATTCATGCGGGCGATTGTCTCTCAGTTTGTTTCTTTTTCTTGCAAAAAAAGGCCCCTGGCACCGCGCCAGGAAGCGCCTTTAGCTATTGTTTTCGTAGCATTCTTGCCACATCCCGCACGCATTCACGCAACCACACCGCCGCTGCCGACTGGTGTGTTCGCTCGTGCCAGAGCTGGTAATACATGAGTGCGGGAAAGTCCACCGGGCATGGCAGGATGGCCACAGGCAGGCGGGAGGCGAAGCGCTCACAGTACTGGCGCCCCGTGGTCAGCACCAGCAGGCTGGAGGCCACGATCTCCGGAATCAGGCTGAAATGTGCGCAGCGCGCGGTGATATGGCGCTGCAGGCCCAGGCTGTCCAGGTGGCCGTCAATGGCGCCGCGCGCGCCCGGGTGCGTGGGTGTGGGCGCGATGTGCTCGGCCGCCAGCCATTCCTCTGTGCTCCAGCCCCGGCGCACGGCCGGGTGCTCCTGGCTCACCAGACACACCACCTCGTCCGAGAACAGACGGCCCAGGTGCAGGTCGCCCGGCGGCTGCGGCCAGTTGCCCACGACCACATCCGCCTCGCCCTGCGCCAGCAGCGTGTGGTAGTGGGCATCGGGCGAGAGCGGCAGGATGTCGATCGGGCACAGAGGCGCCTCCTGCTTGATGCGCGCCACCAGGCGCGGCAGGAACAGCGGATCCAGAAAGTCGCTCGCGGCCACGCGAAAGGTGCGCGTGGCACTGCGCGGATCGAACCCCCGCGCGTCGGAAAACAGCGCTTCCGCTGCACGCAGGATGGCGCCCGCCGGCTCGACCATGCGCAGCGCCGCATCGGTGGGCACCATGGTGCCACCCGAGCGCACCAGCAGCGGGTCACCGGCCAGCGCACGCAGGCGCTTGAGCGACCCCGACACCGCTGGCTGGTGCATGCCCAGCCGTACGGCGGCTCTTGAAACACTGCGTTCGATCAGCACGGTATGCAAGACCCTGATGAGATGGAGGTCTATCTTGTCGAAAAGGGCTTGGTCTCTCATAGCTGTAGATGCATTTCCGTCATAAGGCCGCGCGTATGCTGCGTGCTGCCGGGCGCTCTACCCTCGGCATTGATCCGAGGCGCTGCGCGATGCGCGCCAGCCCGGCGGGAATGGAATAACCTCTCGACCCATGCGCACCCTGCAATTCATCCGCCGCGGCCAGCCCATAGCGCTGGTCAATGTACCACCCGACCGCACGCTCCTGCAGGTGCTGCGCGAGGACCTGGGCCACACCGGCACCAAGGAAGGCTGCGGCGAGGGCGACTGCGGCGCCTGCACCGTGGTCGTGGGCGAAGCCGAAAATGGCCGCATCCGCTACCGCGCCATCAACGCCTGCATCAGCCTGGCGCATTCCATGGATGGCAAGGCGCTGTGGACGTCTGAAGACCTGGCGCAAGACCCGCTGATCCGGCCTGCAGACGGTGCCATGTCCACGGGCGCCCTGCACCCGGTGCAGCAGGCCTTGGTCGATCACCATGGTTCGCAGTGCGGTTTCTGCACCCCGGGCTTTGTGATGAGCCTGTTCGCGCTGTACCAGAACGAGGTCTGCCAGGGCCAGCCCGTCTCGCGCGAACGGGCCGTGCAGGACCTCTCGGGCAACCTGTGCCGCTGCACCGGCTACCGTCCCATCCTGGACGCCGCACAGCAGATGGATGCATTGCCGCGCTGGCAGGTGAATGAACCTGAATTGCTACAAAAAATGGAGCTGTTAGCGCTTACCAGTAAAGCGCCAGAACCTGATTTGACCTATATTTCCCCCACCACCCTGGCCGGACTGCTGGCCGCGCGCACCGCGCACCCGCAGGCCCAGCTCGTGGCCGGCTGCACGGATGCGGGCCTGTGGGTGACCAAGCAGCACCGGCAGTTCGCCCAGGTGCTGGACGCAACCCGCGTGGCCGAGCTGACCCGCATTGACGAAACGGCAGACCACACCGCCATCGGCGCCGCCGTACGCCTGCAGGATGCCTTTGCGGCCCTGGTGCAGCGCAGGCCGCAACTGCAGACCTTCGGTGCGCGCTTTGCCGGCCTGCCCGTGCGCAACGCAGGCACGCTGGGCGGCAACGTGGCCAACGGCTCGCCCATTGGCGACTCGATGCCGCTGCTCATCGCCCTGCGCGCCAGCGTGGTGCTGGCCAGCCCGCGTGGCGAGCGCGCAATAGCGCTCGAAAACCTCTACACCGGCTACCGCCAGAACGTGATGGCGCCCGACGAGGTGCTGGCGCGCATCCTCGTGCCGCACCCGTCCGAGGGCGAATTCTTGCGCGCCTACAAGGTATCCAAGCGCCAGGACGACGACATCTCCGCCGTCTGCCTGGTGCTGAACCTGCACCTGGAGGGCGGCCTGGTGCAGGCCGCCTCCATCGGCGCGGGCGGCGTGGCCGCCGTGCCCGCGCGCGCACGCCAGGCCGAGGCCGCCTTGCACGGCCAGCCCTGGACCGAAGCCGCCGCGCACCAGGCCGCGCAGGCACTGCAGGCCGAATTCACGCCGCTGTCCGACATGCGCGCCAGCAGCCCGTACCGCAGCGCCGTGCTGGCCAGCCTGGTGCGGCGCTTCTGGCTGGAGAGCCAAGGCCTGCAGGATGTGTCGCTCGACACCCTGAGGCTGGAGGCATTGGCATGAGAGCCGCCGCACGCACCATGGGCCAGTCGCACCCGCACGAGAGCGCGCAGGCGCAGGTAGCGGGCAGCGCGCACTACATCGACGATCTGCCCGAAGTGAAGGGCACGCTGCATGCCGCGCCCATTCTCTCGCCCGTGGCCCACGGGCACCTGCATGGTGTGGACTGCAGCGCCGCGCTGCAGATGCCCGGCGTGCGTGCCGTGGTTCTGGCGCAGGACATCCCCGGCGACAAGCTGCTGGCCGCCTTCGCCCACGACGAGCCCGTCTTCGCCCTGGATGCGGTACACCACATGGGCCAGGTGATCGGTCTGGTGGTGGCCGATTCGGTCATACAAGCCCGCCGCGCGGCACGCGCAGTGCAACCAGACATCACACCGCTGCCCGCCATCCTGACCATCGAGCAGGCGCTGGCGGCACAAAGCCGGGTGCTGCCGCCCGTCACCGTGCGCCGGGGCCAGCCCGAGGCGGCACTGCAAAGCGCCCCCCACCGGCTCCAGGGCACGCTGGAGGTGGGTGGACAGGAGCATTTCTACCTGGAGGGCCAGATCGCCTACGCGCTTCCGCTGGAACAGGGCCAGTGGCACATCCACGCCAGCACCCAGCACCCCGGCGAGGTGCAGCACTGGGTGGCGCACGTGCTGGGCATCGCCAACCACGCCGTGCGCGTGGAGTGCCGCCGCATGGGCGGCGGCTTTGGCGGCAAGGAGACGCAGGCTGGCCACCTGGCCGTGTGGGCCGCGCTGGCCGCCCGCAAGACCGGCTGCCCGGTCAAGCTGCGCCTCGACCGCGACGACGACTTCCTCGTCACCGGCAAGCGCCACCCCTTCGCCTACCGCTGGGACGTGGGCTTTGACGACGATGGCCGTATCCTGGGCCTCAAGCTCCACATGGCGGCCAACTGCGGCTTCTCGGCGGATCTGTCGGGCCCGGTGTGCGACCGCGCCGTGTTCCACGCCGACAACGCCTACTACCTGGAAAACGTCGAAATCGAGTCGCACCGCTGCCGCACGAACCTGCAAAGCCACACGGCTTTCCGGGGCTTCGGCGGGCCGCAGGGTGTGATTGCCATCGAGACCATCGTGGGCGATATCGCACGCGCCCTCGGGCGCGATGCGCTGGATGTGCGCCTGACCAACCTTTACGGCACCACGGAGCGCAACGTCACCCACTACCAGATGCCGGTGGAGGACAACATCCTGCACGAATTGCTCCCAAAACTGGAGCTGTCAACGCAATACCGGCGCCGCCAGGAGACCATTTCGGCCTGGAATTCCCAGCAGCCCGTACTCAAGCGCGGCATCGCCATCACGCCGGTGAAGTTCGGCATCAGCTTCACGGCCACGCTGTTCAACCAGGCGGGGGCGCTGGTGCATGTGTACACCGACGGCAGCGTGCAGGTGAACCATGGCGGCACCGAGATGGGCCAGGGCCTGCACACCAAGGTGGCACAGATCGTGGCCGACGAGCTGGGCGTGCCGCTCACGCGCGTGCGCGTGACCGCCAGCGACACCAGCAAGGTGCCCAACGCCAGCGCCACGGCGGCCAGCAGCGGCACCGACCTCAACGGCCGCGCCGCGCAGTTTGCCGCGCGCAATGTGCGCGACAACCTCGCTTCCTTCGTCTGCGGCCTGGACGGCTGTGGCGCGGGCGCGATCCGCTTCGAGGGCGGCATGGTGACCTCGCCCAAGGCGGTGCGCCGCTTTGAGGACGTGGTGGCCGAGGCCTACGCCAACCGCATCCAGCTCTGGAGCGACGGCTTCTACCGCACGCCCAAGATCCACTACGACAAGACCACGCTCACCGGCCGGCCGTTCTACTACTTCGCCTACGGCGCGGCCTGCACCGAGGTGGTGCTCGACACGCTCACCGGCGAGAACCGCGTGCTCAAGGTGGACATCCTGCACGACGTGGGCCACAGCATCAACCCGGCGATCGACATCGGCCAGATCGAGGGCGGCTTCGTGCAGGGCATGGGCTGGCTCACCACCGAGCAACTGGTGTGGAACGACCAGGGCCAGCTTGCCACGCACGCGCCCAGCACCTACAAGATCCCGGCCACGGGCGACATCCCGGCGCACTTCACGGTGCAGCTCTGGCCCGAGGCCAACCGCGAGGACAACGTGGGCGGCAGCAAGGCCGTGGGCGAGCCACCGTTCATGCTGGCCATCAGCGTGTACGAGGCGTTGCGCAACGCCGTGGCGGCGGCGCGTGGCGGACCAGACACCGCTGCCGTGCAGCTGACGGCACCGGCCACGGCAGAAAACCTGCTGCACGCACTCGGCGCGCTGGAGTGATCTACTGCAGTACCGCAGGGCGCTGCACCGCGCGGCGCACCACCTGGTTGCGCCCGGCGCGCTTGGCGTCATAGCAGGCCATGTCGGCGGCGTGCAGCACACTGGCGACATCGTGCAGGCCCGGTTCGAGCACCACCATGCCGATGCTCACGCCCAGGGTGAAGCTGCGCCCCTGGTACACCGGCTCCCAGGCCTGCACGGCAGCGCGCAGCTGCTCTGCCACGGCCAGGCCGTGCGTGCTGGAACAGCCCGGCAACACCACGGCGAACTCATCGCCGCCCAGGCGCGCCGCCCAGCCCGCCTGGCGCACCTGGGCCTCCAGCACACGCGCCACATGGCGCAGAACATCATCTCCAGCATCGTGCCCGGCTATATCGTTGATCACGGTGAAATGGTCCAGGTCCAGGAACAGCACCACCCCCGAAATACCCCCCTCTTGTCCATCCAGGGGGGCAGGCACGCTGTCCACTGTCTGGCCTGCCCCATCCAGCAGGTGGCGCAGGCGCTGCTCGAAGCCCTGGCGGTTGTCCAGCTGGGTCAGGGGGTCGTGCGACAGCACCCAGGCGTCCTGGCGGCGCTCCTCATGGGTGGTCGTCATTTCCTCCAGCAGCCAGACCGTGCCTGCCTTCGGCTCTGCCGGATTCACGGCACGCCCCTGCACCCGGGCCCATACCGGACTGCCGTCCTTGCGCCGCAGGCACAGATCCCCATTGAAAACGCCCTGCGCGGCAAAGGCAGATTGCATGCGAACGCCCAATGCGTCGCAATCGGCACCCTCGGCGCAGATGAGCCCGGCAGGCTGCCCCCGCAGCTCCTCGGGCTGATAACCCAGCATCTGGCTGGCCTGGCGGCCCAGCGCCTCCAGCCGAGCCCCGCGGCTGATGATGATGCCCACCGAGGCGCTGTTCAAGATGGCTTGCAGTTGCCCCGCCAGTGACTGACGCTGCTGATGCTGCTGTGCCTGCTGTCCCTGAAGGCCCTCAAACACCTGCACCAGAGCCCCCACCTCGCCACTGGCACGGGGCCAGGCCATGGAGCCGCCATCACCATGGCCTTCGGGCACCAGTTGCTGCTGTGCCCGGTCGCGCAGGCGTGCCAAAGGCTGCAGCAGCCACAGCACCAGCACGACCAGCACCACCGCCAGGATCGCAATGGCACCCGCCACCTGTCCCCAGGCCTGGCGCTGTGCTCCTTGCAACGGGGCCAGAACCGCCTGCGAATCAGTCACCCGCGCCACCATCCATTGCGGTAGCGGCATGCCGGCCATGCTCACCACATGCCCAGGCAGCACCTGCGTGGATGCCGGTCCCATGACCGGGCTGTCCTGGGCCAGCCACTCGGAAAAAACCGGTGCCAGCCCCGGCTCATCGCCCACCCGGCCCATGACGCGGGCCGGATCGGAGTGCGAAAGAATGGTGCCATCGCGCGTGAACACCAGAAGGCGCGTGTCCTGGCGCGGCGGCAGCGCCATCGACACCGGCAGCACCCCCTGGGACTGGAGTCTGAGCACGCCCGCCACCACGCCCAGCACCGAACCATCGTCCCGGTGCAGCGGCATGGTGAACATGATCCGCGCATCGCTGGAGCGGCCCGCCACCAGTTCCACCACCATGGGCTTGCCATCGACCAGCGTACGGCGCAGGGCATCGCGTGCCGAGGGTTCGAGCTGGGTGGACTTCTCGAAGCGGCCATTGTGCAGATTCACACGCAGTTCGCCATCGTGCCGCGCCACCAGCATCGAGTCGAAAAACTGGACTGCGGGCAAGCCCTGCTGCAGCAACCACTCCAGCGTGGCAGGCAGGTCCAGCATGTCCGGGGTGATGCCCGAGGCCACGGTGCGCAACACCTTCTGGCTTTGCTCTATCTTGCTCGACAGCAGGCGGG
>C687J35021_10001561_pt1 | contig 17337 bp, 17 predicted proteins | sample RifCSPhighO2_12_FD_35021 | JGI IMG/M metagenome (IMG submission 35021)
GCGTCCGGGACAGGCCGCTTTGGGCGGGAGTGTCGCGCAGGCGCAGCAGCATGCCGGGGTCGGTCTTGCGCGGCGCCAGGTGGCGTGCCAGCAGCAGCGACTGGTTGAAACCACGCTCGCGCAGGCGCTGGCGCGACAGGGGCACGGGCAGCACCAGGTGTGCGGCCTCCAGCAGCGGTTCTGCCCAGGGGGTGCTGCGCAGCAGCGTGGCCAGGGTGGCGGCCCAGCCCGGATCGCCCTGGAACTTGAATTGGGCCAGCAGATCAGCCCAGGGATAGCCGTAGCTGACTGCCGCCACGCAGGCGTCGAGGACGGGTGGGTGGTGCAGGCAGGCGCCGCAGCGCCGTGTGCCCGATGCCAGCGGCAGGGCGCAGCTTTCGCAGCGTGTGCAGGGCTGGGCAAAGCGGGCCGCGCAGGCGTCACACACCCGCTGCGCGGGCCAGGCGCGGCAGACCGCGCACTGGCTCGGCAGGCGAGTGGCCAGGGCGTGCAGGCGTATGGATATCCCTGTGGCGATTGGGCCCAGCATGATGGTGTCCAATATATGCGCTTTCTTTTGTTCACCGGACCCACTATGCCGTCAGAGCGCCCGCCCACTATCGATCCCGTTGCCGCCGCGCGCTGGCATGCTGCCGCCCCTGCCCATTCACCCTGGCTGCACGAAGAAGTGGCGCGGCGCATGGAGGCCCGTCTGCAGTGGATTCGCGAGGCGCCCGCTGCCTGGTGCCACTGGGATGCTGTGCGCGGTGGCCTGCAGGCACATGCCCTGGTGCGCCAGCGTTACCCCGATGCGGACTGCTACGTGGTCGAGACCTCGGTGCCCATGCGCCCTTACGCTGCCAGCGCGCTGACGACACCCTGGTGGCGTGCTGCACGCTGGAAGGGCGGCGCCGTGCGCTTTGAAAAGCCCGAGCGTGGCGCGGTGCAGATGCTCTGGGCCAACATGGCGCTGCACATGGCTCCCGACCCGCAGGCGCTGATCGCGCAATGGAACCATGCGCTGGCGGTTGACGGGTACCTGATGTTTTCGTGCCTGGGCCCGGATTCGCTGCGTGAGTTGCGTGCCATGTATGCCGCGCTGGGCTGGCCCCCCCCGGGCCATGCGTTCACCGACATGCACGATTGGGGCGACATGCTGATCGAGGCAGGGTTCGCCGAGCCGGTGATGGACATGGAGCGCATCACGCTCACCTTCCCCACGGCAGAGCGACTGTTGCAGGAATTGCGGGAACTGGGGGTCAACCTGCATCCGCAGCGTTTTGCCGGGCTGCGCGGGCGGGGCTGGCATGGTCGTCTGTTGCAGGCACTGACCGGGCATCTGGCCGACCCCGCGCAGGGCGGGCACCTGGCGCTGACGTTCGAAGTTGTTTATGGCCATGCCTTCAAGCCCGCGCCCCGGGTGCCGGTGGCTGAGCACAGCGCGGTGTCGCTGCAGGATATGCGCGCCATGTTGCGTGGAGCGGGGCGCAAAGGCGAAACATCTTAGAGCAAAACGACATATTTTTGTCAATGATATGTCGCAAATTTGCAGGCGAATGCCGAATGATTTGCGGCTTTCCATGATTTAAAACAACCCGCGTTACAATCGCCCCGAACGCCAGCAGGGGGGCTGTGGGAGGCACCGTCAACAGGTGCAGCAATGCAGGGTCAAGCTGTTTCCGGAAAACGGGAAATGGTGCGCCCGGCATGACATCAGCCGGCATGTCCGGATACACACGATCTCCTGTTTGGTCACGCCATCCTGGCGCGGTCTGCTGAACGCTTGCCGTCCGGTTTCTGCGTTGGTGGTGCGGTGTGTTTCCGGGGCCTGGTCCTGCGCAGTCGGGGCAAGTGGTTTCGATTTATGAGGCTGAAACAAGTGAGAACCATGAAGAGCATTCCCCGCAAGCTGGCCTCTGTCCTGTGGCTGGCCGGTGCCTGGGTGGGTGGCGCGGCCCATGCCGTAGGCGACCTGCCGGGCGGCCCGGCCGTCAATCAGCTGAATCTGCATCCACCAGTGACCCGCATTGCCGAGGAGCAGCATTTTCTCCACTGGATGATGCTCATCATCTGCACCGTGATCTTTGTGGCGGTGTTTGCAGTGATGTTCTATTCCATCTGGAAACACCGCAGGTCGCAGGGCGCCAAGTCGGCCAATTTCCACGAGTCGGTGACGGTGGAAGTGGTCTGGACGGTCATTCCGTTCCTTATCGTGATCGGCATGGCGCTGCCCGCCACCAAGGTGCTGGTGGCCCAGAAGGACACCACCAACGCCGACCTCACCATCAAGACCACGGGCTACCAGTGGAAGTGGGGCTATGACTACCTCAAGGGCGAGGGAGAAGGGCTGTCCTACATTTCCACGATCGACAGCAGCCACCGCGCCATGTCCAACACCGGCAATGTGGCCAATGCACCGGACGACTATCTGCTGCGGGTGGACAACCCGCTGGTCGTTCCCGTGGGCAAGAAGATCCGCATCATCACCACCGCCAACGACGTGATCCACGCCTTCATGGTGCCCGCCTTCGGCATCAAGCAGGATGCCATTCCCGGCTTTGTGCGCGACACCTGGTTCCGTGCCGAGAAGGTGGGCGACTACTACGGCCAGTGTGCCGAGCTGTGTGGCAAGGAACACGCCTACATGCCCATCCATGTGAAGGTGCTGTCCGCAACGGACTACAGCCAATGGGTGGAGGCCGAGATGAAGAAGGCCGCTGCCAAGCTCGATGACCCGGCCAAGGTCTGGACGCTGGATGACATCATGAAGCGTGGCGAGAAAGTCTACGCCGCCAACTGCGCTGCCTGCCACCAGGCCAGCGGCAAGGGGGCTGGTCCGATCAAGCCGCTCGACGGATCGGCCATCGTGAAGGATGCCGACCATGCCAAGCAGATCCAGGTGCTGCTGCAGGGTGCGGCCAATGGTGCCATGCCGGCCTGGAAGCAGCTCAGCGACACCGATCTGGCCGCCGTGGTCAGCTACACCAAGAACGCCTGGTCCAACAAGACCGGTCAGCTGGTGCAGCCGTCTGAAATCGTGGCACAGCGCGCCAAGTAAAAGAGCATTGAGGAATCCAACATGAGCGCAGTTCTCGATCACCCCGCGCACGCTGGCGGCCACGCCCACGACGCACACGACCACCACCACGGCCCCACCGGCTGGCGCCGCTGGCTGTTTGCCACCAACCACAAGGACATCGGCACGCTGTACCTGCTGTTCTCGTTCACCATGCTGATGGTGGGCGGTGTGCTGGCGCTGCTGATCCGGGCCGAGCTGTTCCAGCCCGGCCTGCAGCTCGTCAACCCCGAGCTGTTCAACCAGCTCACCACCATGCACGGCCTCATCATGGTGTTCGGTGCCATCATGCCGGCCTTCGTGGGCTTTGCGAACTGGATGATTCCGCTGCAGATTGGCGCCTCCGACATGGCGTTCGCGCGCATGAACAACTTCAGCTTCTGGCTGATGATTCCGGCCGCACTGCTGCTGGTGGGCTCGTTCTTCATGCCCGGCGGCGCGCCTGCTGCGGGCTGGACGCTGTACGCGCCGCTGACCCTGCAGATGGGCCCGTCCATGGACGCCGGCATCTTTGCCATGCACATCCTGGGTGCCAGCTCAATCATGGGTTCGATCAACATCATCGTGACAATCCTCAACATGCGCGCCCCCGGCATGACGCTGATGAAGATGCCGATGTTTGCCTGGACGTGGCTGATCACCGCCTACCTGCTGATCGCCGTGATGCCCGTGCTGGCCGGCGCCATCACTATGACGCTGACGGACCGCCACTTCGGCACCAGCTTCTTCAACCCCGCTGGTGGCGGCGACCCGGTGATGTACCAGCACATCTTCTGGTTCTTCGGGCATCCCGAGGTCTACATCATGATCCTGCCGGCCTTCGGCATCATCAGCCAGATCGTGCCCGCGTTTGCCCGCAAGAAGCTGTTCGGCTACGCCTCCATGGTGTATGCCACCTCGTCGATCGCCATCCTGTCGTTCATCGTGTGGGCGCACCACATGTTCACCACCGGCATGCCGGTGACGGGGCAGCTGTTCTTCATGTACGCCACCATGCTGATCTCTGTGCCCACGGCCGTGAAGATCTTCAACTGGATCGCCACCATGTGGCGTGGCTCGATGACCTTCGAGACGCCCATGTTGTTCGCAGTGGGCTTTATCTTCGTGTTCACCATCGGTGGCTTTACGGGCTTGATCCTGGCCATGGCGCCGATCGACATTCAGCTGCAGGATACCTATTACGTGGTGGCGCACTTCCATTACGTGCTGGTGGCAGGCTCGCTGTTTGCGCTGTTCGCGGGTGTGTACTACTGGCTGCCCAAGTGGACCGGCGTGATGTATTCCGAGGTACGCGGCAAGATCCATTTCTGGCTGTCGCTGATTTTCTTCAACATCACTTTCTTCCCCATGCACTTTCTGGGGCTGGCCGGCATGCCGCGCCGCTACGCCGACTACCCCATGCAGTTCGCTGATTTCAATGCGATTGCCTCCATCGGTTCGCTTGGCTTTGGTCTGGCGCAGGTGTACTTCTTCGTATTCGTGGTGCTGCCCTGCATGCGCGGCAAGGGCGCCAAGGCGCCTGCCAAGCCCTGGGACGGCGCTGAGGGTCTGGAATGGGAGGTGCCCTCGCCGGCCCCCTTCCATACGTTTGAGAATCCGCCCAAGCTGGACGCCACAGCCACCCGCGTGATCGGCTGACAAGGAGCATGGACATGACTGCTGACCAGAAAAAAGCCAACCGTCGCATGGCGCTGTTGCTGGCCTCCGTGGCGGCGACCTTCTTCGTTGGCTTCATGGCCAGGATCATTCTGCTCAGCCACTGAGTCATTGCACGCCATGAACAACCGACGCCGCGAAAACGCCAGAATGGTGGGCAAGCTGACCGTGATCGCGGTGGGCATGTTCGCCTTTGGCTATGCGCTGATCCCGATCTACCAGCGGATCTGCGAGATGACCGGCATCAACATCCTGTCGCTGTCCGAGCGCCAGGTGCCGGGCAATGGCCAGGCTGGGCGTGATGTGAAGCTGCCCGGCAACACCCAGGTGGACAAGAGCCGCACCATCACGGTGGAATTCGACGCCAACGCGCGCGGCCCCTGGGAGTTCAAGCCCGCGCAGCGCTCCATCCAGGTGCACCCGGGCGAACTGGCCACGGTGGTGTACGAATTCCAGAACGTGCAGAACCGGCGCATGGCTGCGCAGGCCATTCCGAGCTATGCGCCCAGCCAGGCGGCCGCGCATTTCACCAAGCTCGAATGCTTCTGCTTCAACCAGTACACCCTGGAGCCGGGCGAGAAGCGCGAGTGGCCGGTGGCCTTCGTGATCGACCCGCGGTTGTCCAAGGACGTCACCACCATCACGTTGTCGTACACCTTCTTCGAGGTGGGCGGCAAGACACCCGCCGCACCCACTGCGGCGGCAACGGAGCCACCGGGTGCCGTGAAGGTGGGGACATGAATCAGGATGCGATGAACCCCGAACCGGTTCAGCGGCGCAAAGCTTCGGTGATGCGCACCATCAAGGCGGTGGCGTGGTCCTTTATCGGTCTGCGTAAGGGCAGCGAGTACCGGGAAGATCTGGAGAGGGTCAACCCGCTGCATGTCATCGGCATCGGGCTGGCGGGCATTTTTGCGCTGGTGGTCTGCCTGATCGCACTGGTCAACTGGATTGTCTGACCCTTGCGGCCCATGGAACGAACAACAAAGATATCGAGAGTCAGGAGCTGAAATGAGTGCATCAACCCACGGCACAACCCCGTACTACTACGTTCCCGCCGAATCGCGCCATCCCATCATGGCGGCCGCCGGGCTGTTCTTCGTGATCCTGGGCGCCAGCCAGTGGATCAACGGGCACGACTGGGGCCAGTATTCCCTGGCACTGGGCCTGGTCTGGTGGCTTTTCGTGCTGTACCAGTGGTTCCGGGATGCAGCGCAGGAGAGTGAAGGCGGGCTGTACAGCCGCAAGATCGACCTGTCGTACCGCTGGAGCATGAGCTGGTTCATCTTCTCGGAGGTGATGTTCTTCGGCGCCTTCTTCACGGCCCTGTGGTGGGCGCGGGCGCATTCGGTGCCGGCTCTGGGGAGCCTGGACAACGCCTTGCTGTGGCCTGATTTCAAAGCGGTCTGGCCCAGTGTTGCAGCAGGTGCCACGGCATCGCCTGCCGGGATCGTCGAGCCCTTCACGACGGTCGGCCCGTTCTGGCTTCCGACCATCAACACCGCACTGCTGCTAACGTCGGGCGTGACGCTCACCATCGCGCACCATGCGCTGCGCGAGAACCAGCGCGGCAAGACCATCGCCTTCATGTGGATGACGGTGGTGCTCGGCTTCGTCTTCCTGTGTGTGCAGGGCTATGAGTACTACCACCTCTATACCGATCTGAACCTTAAGCTCAATTCGGGTATTTTTGGCTCCACCTTCTTCATGCTCACAGGCTTCCACGGGTTCCACGTGTTTCTGGGCATGGTGATGCTGCTGGTCATCACGCTGCGCTTGCAGAAAGGCCATTTCAGTGCCGAACGGCATTTCGGCTTTGAAGGGGCTGCCTGGTACTGGCACTTTGTCGATGTGGTCTGGCTCGGCCTGTACGTGCTGGTTTACTGGATGTGATGCGGGCAGTGCCCGAAAAGCAAAAAGGCGCCGCAAGGCGCCTTTTTCGCTGGAGTGATGGGGGCGGTGGTGTCAGCGCGCGGCAGGCAGTCCGGTGGGCTGGATGTAGCCGAGCTTCCAGGCCAGCAGAAGGCAGACGAACAGCACCACCGACAGGCCCACGCGCCAGGCCAGAGCCCGCGCCATGCGCTTGCCGCTGGCGGCATCGTCGCGCTGGGTGCGCAGCATGAAGAACAATGCGGAGCCCAAACTGGCCACAATGGCCAGAAAACCAAGCAAGACCAGGATTTTCATGGAAGGCATTATCTCGTGACACCGCGCCGCGTGCAGATGGACTGGCGTTTCTGGCTGGTGACCGTTGCCGCCGTGGCATCGGTAGCAGCGACGGCAGCGTTGGGGCGCTGGCAGCTCGACCGTGCTGCCCAGAAGCTGGCTTTGCAGTCGGCCTTGGATGAGCGCATGCGCCTGCCTGCACTCGACAACCGAACCCTGGCCAGTCTGGCGACGGCCGGAGAGCAGGGTGCGGCCCTGCACCGTCAGGTGGTACTGCGGGGTCAATGGCTGGCGCCGCACACGGTCTATCTGGACAACCGGCAGATGCGTGGACGGCAGGGTTTTATTGTGGTGACGCCCTTGCAGCTGGAGCACAGTCCTCTGGTGGTGCTGGTGCAGCGTGGCTGGCTGCCGCGCAATTTTCAAGATCGCACGGCGCTGCCGCAGGTGGAAACCCCGGAGGGCACCGTGGAACTGGCCGGGCGCACGGCAGCAACCCCGGCGCGTCTGCTGGAACTCGAAGGCGGCGACAATGCGCCCGGGGCTTCCCGTATCCGGCAAAATCTCGATCTGGCTGCATTCCGGGCCGAGACGGGCTTGCCACTGGCCGATGTGACCGTTTTGCAGACAGGCGCCGAAGGCGATGGCCTGTTGCGCCAGTGGCCAGTGATCAGTGCCGGTGTGGATAAACACCACGGCTACGCATTCCAATGGTTCGGGCTCAGCGGCCTGATTGCTACTCTTTATGTCTGGTTCCAACTTGTCCGACGCTTCTTCCGCAACCGCAGCACAGCCTCCTGACGCCGCCCTACGTACGGTGGGTGAGCGGGCGCCCAGAGCGCGCCATGCACGCTGGAAGCTTGTACTGCTGTTGCTGGTGTGCGTTTCGCCCGTGGTCGCGTCCTATTTCACCTATTACGTGGTGCGACCCGAGGGGCGGCGCAATTTTGGCGAACTGGTGCAACCCCAGAAGCCCATGCCCGATCTGGCCACGACGGCGCTTGATGGTCGCCTTGAGCGCCTTCAGGCCTTGCGGGGCCAGTGGTTGCTGGTGAGCGTGGCCCCTGGCGCCTGTGATGCCGCCTGCCAGAACCATCTCTACCTGCAGCGCCAGATGCGCGAAAGCCTGGGCAAGGACAAGGAGCGACTGGACTGGGTCTGGCTGGTGACGGACGACCAGGCGCCGCCTGCCTCTATCCTTCCGGGCCTGAAACAGGCCACCGTGGCGCATGTGGACGGCGCGGCCCTTGCGCAATGGCTGGAGCCGCAGACCGGACATGCGCTGTCCGAGCACCTGTATGTGGTGGACCCCATGGGCAACTGGATGATGCGCTTTCCACCCGCCCTCGATACAGCGGCTGCGGCCAAAGCCAAACGGGATCTGGAGCGCCTATTGCGCGCTTCCGCTTCCTGGGATACGGCCGGCCGCCTGGAGCAGAAATGACTGATACCCAAGCTTTGTACGACTTTGCCCCCCTTTTGCGCCTGATGCTGCTGGGCACTGTGATTGCGCTGGGCCCGCTGCTGTGGGTCTGGTCGCGCAGCCGGGGCGCTACGCAGGGGCGGCGTTTGCAGGCCCTCACGGTGCTCACGCTGTTCCTCACCTTCGATCTGGTGATGTTCGGCGCCTTCACGCGCCTGACCGATTCCGGGCTGGGGTGCCCGGACTGGCCGGGGTGCTATGGCAACGCCAGCCCGCTGGGGGCGCGGACCGAGATCTCCGCAGCCCAGGAGGCCATGCCCACCGGGCCGGTAACCCATGGCAAGGCCTGGGTCGAGATGATTCACCGCTATCTGGCCACCGGCGTGGGTGTGCTGATCATCGTGCTGACGGTGGCCGCGTGGCGTGAGCGCCGCCTGCGCGCACGCGATGCCGCCCATGCCCGGCAATCGGCCGAGCCGATCAGCCCCTGGTGGCCTACGTTCACCCTGGTGTGGGTGTGCCTGCAAGGGGCCTTTGGCGCCTGGACGGTCACCATGAAACTCTTTCCGGCCATTGTCACGCTGCACCTGATCGGTGGCCTGGTGTTGCTGGCGCTGCTGTGCGTGCAGGCCGTGCGCTATGCGCGGGCCACTTCGGGCGCTGTTCCTGCCCCCGTAGCGCCGGGCCTGCGCGCCCTGCTGGTTCTGGCCATGGTGCTGGTGTCGGTCCAGGTGGTGCTGGGGGGCTGGGTCAGCACCAATTACGCCGTGCTGGCTTGCACCACCTTCCCCACCTGCCAGGGAAGCTGGTGGCCTGCCATGGACTTTGCCCAAGGGTTTGAGATCTGGCGCCCACTGGGCGTGCTCAAGGATGGCAGCCACATCGATTTTGCCGCACTCACCGCCATCCATTACGTGCACCGCCTGTTTGCCTATGCAGTGCTGCTGGTACTGGGGGTGCTGGCCTGGCGTCTGCGCGGTGCGGCTGCTGCCACGCATGCTGCAGTACCCGCCCACGGGCGGCAACTGGGCATGCAGGCACGCTGGCTGATGGGCCTGGCGACTCTGCAACTGGTCACGGGCTTGAGCAACGTGATTCTTGACTGGCCGCTGGTCGCTGCTGTGCTGCACACCGGTGGTGCCGCTGCACTGGTGGTGGTGCTTACCTGGGCGCTGGATTCCAGCGTGGCACAGGGCCAGGGGGCCGTGCAGCACAGCGCAGCAGGCGCATCCGGAGCCAGGGCATGAGCGTCGCTGCAACCGTTTCGATTCCCTCGCGTCTGGCGCAGTACTACGCGCTCACCAAGCCGCGCGTGGTGCAGCTCATCGTGTTTTGTGCTCTTATCGGCATGGTGCTGGCCGTGCCGGGCTGGCCCTCGGGCGGGCAACTGCGCCAGATGCTGGTGGCCTGCCTGGGTATCTGGCTGGTGGCGGGGGCGGCGGCGGCATTCAACTGCCTGGTGGAAAAAACCATCGATGCCAAGATGAAGCGTACCGCCTGGCGCCCCACCGCCAAGGGGCAGTTGTCCGACCTGCAGGCGCTGTTGTTCTCGGCCGTGCTGTGCCTGGCGGGCTCGTCCGTCCTCTACGTCTGGATCAATCCGCTGACGATGTGGCTCACTTTTGCCACCTTTGTGGGCTACGCGGTGATCTACACCCTGCTGCTCAAGCCACGCACGCCGCAGAACATCGTGATCGGTGGCGCCTCGGGCGCCATGCCGCCCGTGCTGGGCTGGGCTGCTCTGACTGGTGACGTGGGTCCCGAGGCGCTGATCCTGTTCCTCATCATCTTTTTGTGGACGCCGCCACATTTCTGGGCGCTGGCCCTGTACCGCGTCGAGGAATATCGCAAGTCCGGCCTGCCCATGCTGCCGGTGACGCACGGCAATGCCTATACGCGTCTGCAGGTATTCCTTTACACCCTGGTCCTGTTTGCCGCCTGCCTGATGCCGTTTGTCTATGGCATGAGTTCGTGGATCTATCTGGCCGCCGCCGTGGTGCTGGGTGTCGGCTTCTGCGGCTACGGCTTTGCGCTATGGCGTAATTACTCGGATGCACTGGCGCGCAAGACCTTCCGCTTTTCCCTCATCCACCTGAGCCTGCTGTTTGCGGCGCTGCTGGTGGACCATTATGTTTATCTGTGAGATGCCATGCTGAAACGAAATGTTCTTAAAACAATAGCTGTTTGCGCAATATTGGCGGGCTCTGGAGCCTTTTTGACTGCGTGCTCCAAGGGCAAGCCGGAGTTCCGTGGTGTGGACATCTCCGAGGTGGACTATGCGCGTGACATTGCGCTGCCCGACCACAACGGACAGCAGCGCAGCCTGAAGGATTTCCGTGGCAAGGTGGTCGTGGTGTTCTTCGGCTACACCCAGTGCCCCGATGTCTGCCCCACCACCATGCAGGAAATGGCCGAGGTCAAGAAGCTGCTCGGCCCGGACGGCGACCGCCTGCAATCGATCTTCGTCACCGTGGATCCCGAGCGTGACACCCCCGAGATGCTCAAGGCCTACATGGGCAACTTCGACCCCACCTTCCTGGCGCTGCGCGGCACCCCCGAGCAGACCACCGCCGTGGCCAAGGACTTCAAGATCTACTTCAAGAAGGTCGATGGTCAGACGCCCACCAGCTACACCATGGACCATTCGGCGGGCAGCTACATCTACGATACCCAGGGGCGCCTGCGCGTCTACTACCGCTATGGCAGCGGTGTCGAGGCCCTGGCGGCCGACGTGCGTACCCTGCTCAAGGAAGCGAGCTGATGCGCGCGCCCTGTCCGATGCGCCAACGCGCAATCGGCAGGGTGCTTATTCGGCCGTGATGCCGACGCTGCGGATCACGCCACCGAGCATTTTTGTGTCTGCTGCAATGCGGTTGGCCAGGCCCTCGGCCGACGTGCCCGCCACCTGCCAGCCTTGGGCAAACAGTCTGGCACGCACCTCGGGGCTGCGCGCAATTTCACTCAGCAGACCGGAGAGTCGTGCCACCACCGGTGCGGGCATGGAGCGCGGCGCGGCGGCGGCGTTCCAGATTTCCAGCTGAAAGTCCTTCACACCTTCTTCTGCCAGGCTCGGGACTTCGGGCACCAGCGTGCTGCGGCTGCTGGAGGTGAGTCCGATCACGCGCAGTTTGCCCGCCCGGGCCTGGGCTGCCGCCATGGCCGGGGGGAGCAGGGCGAGCTGAATCTGCCCCGCCATCAGCGCGTTGATGACCTGCGGGTTGCCCGGATAGGGCACATGTACGGGCTGCAGGTTCGCCTTGGTCTTGAGCAGTTCCATGCCAATATGGGCCACGGTACCCACGCCCGGTGTGCCATAACTCCAGCGGTCGCCGCTGGCGCGTGCCGCCGCCAGGAACTCCTGCGCCGTGGCACCCGGGGCCTGGGCCGGGGCGGCGAGTGCCAAGGGCGCCGTGCCAATCAGGCTGATGGGCGCCAGGTCCTTCAGCGGGTCGTAGGCGACCTTGGGGTTGAGGATGCGGGCAATCGTCATGTTGCCGTTGATCATCACGCCGATGGTGTGGCCGTCCGTGGCGCTGGACACGGCATGGGCGGCAATGTTGCCGCCCGCTCCCACCTTGTTCTCCACCACCACGGGTTGACCCAGGGCCTTGGCCAGCGGTTCGGCCAGTGTGCGTGCCACCAGGTCGGGGGACGAGCCGCCTGGAAAGCCGACGATGATCCGGAGGGGTTTGCTGGGCCAGCCCGGTGTGGCGGCAGGCTGGGCGATGGCGCTGCCGCAGAGGGTGGTCAGGGCGAGAACGAGCGTGGCGCGGCGAAGCGGGCGGATGGGCATGGAGTCTCCTTGGAGCTGAGGGTGCCGCTGCAGGCCGGGCGACACCGCACAATAAAAAAGCGCGCAACCCAAAGGCTGCGCGCTGGTCATTATCACCAGCCCCGCGCTGCGGGCGCGGGGCCGGGCGTCAGGCGTATTCCGCCAGCGACTTCTTCATCTTCTTCATGGCTGCAGCCTCGATCTGGCGGATGCGCTCGGCGCTCACGCCATACACGGCGGCCAGTTCGTGCAGGGTCATGCCGCCCGAGCCGTCATCGTTCACCTTGAGCCAGCGCTCTTCCACAATGCGGCGGCTGCGTTCGTCCAGGCTGGAGAGGGCGGTGGCGATGCCGTCGGAAGCCAGTACATCGCGCTGGCGCGACTCGATCATGGCGGTTGGTTCGTGCGAGGCGTCGGCCAGGTACGCGATGGGGCCGAAGGCCTGCTCGCCGTCGTCGGACGGCGCGGGGTCGAGCAGCACATCGCCGCCCGACATGCGGGTTTCCATCTCCATCACTTCTTCGCGCTTGACGTTCAGCTGCTCAGCCACGCGGTCGATTTCCTGGTCGGTCAGGGTGTTGCGGTGCGTGTCGTTGGCTTCGGCGTCGGTCTTGAAGCCTTGCTTCATCGAGCGCAGATTGAAGAACAGCTTGCGCTGGGCCTTGGTGGTGGCCACCTTGACCATGCGCCAGTTCTTCAGGATGTATTCGTGGATTTCGGCCTTGATCCAGTGCATGGCGTAGCTCACCAGACGCACGCCCTGGTCGGGGTCGAAGCGCTTGACGGCTTTCATCAGGCCGACGTTGCCTTCCTGGATCAGGTCGCCGTGCGGCAGGCCGTAACCCAGGTACTGGCGAGAGATGGAAACAACCAGGCGCAGGTGCGACATGACCAGCCGACCGGCAGCGTCCAGATCATTGTGGTTCCGCAAGGCGCGCGCAGCGGCCTGCTCCTCTTCGGGCGTGAGCAGGGGCAGGCGATTGACCGCCGAGATGTAGGCGTCGAGATTGCCCAGCGGGGGCACCAGCGCCCACGGGTTGGCCGGGGCCAGGGCGGTCGTTGCGGATCCAGATTGAAGTGTCATTCCAGAATTCCTTTCCTCTTGAGGTTCCATGTTAGCACTCTCTTGGAGGGACTGCTAATCCCGGAGTTCCTGCCGGGTTGTCTGAATCGGAAAATCAAAAAAAAGGATAAAAAATGGGTTTTTGCCTTATTTTATAAGCGCTTCCAGCTATTAATTAGATAGCTTTTGTGAGAGGTCTGTGCGCCGCATGGCAGACTCGGGGGCAAGGAAGAAGGCCATGAACCCACCGCAAACTCCCATGGAACTGAGCACTGTGACCACCACCGTTGCCACGGCAGAAGACGCCCGGCGCCTGGCGCAGACGGTGCTGCAGCAGCGCCTGGCCGCCTGTGTGCAGGTCGAGCCGATCACGGCGTACTACCGCTGGCAGGGTGTGCAGCAGGAGGAGGGCGAGTGGCGGCTGGTGTGCAAGACGCTGCCTGAAGCCGTTCCGGCGCTGCTGGCCTTGCTGCGCGCGCAGCATCCTTACGAATTGCCCCAACTGGTGGTGCAGGCGCTGCAGGCCACAAAGGACTACGCCGAATGGGTACGGCAGGAGGTGCAGAGCGCCTGAATGCGGCCCCTGGGAGATCGTCGACACGTTCTCAGACGGCCAGGTCGATCTGCTGCACCGTGCCCGCACGGCCGTCATCGCGCAGGTAAGCGCTGGTGGCGCGGATGGCCCCCAGGGTGCTGTTGTCGGCGCTGCGCAGGGAAAAGGGGGTATCGACCGACCCCAGGTGCACGGCACCCACGCCCGCCTCCTGCAGGGTGCGCAGGCTGCCCGCACCGTCGGCGGAGGGCGTCCAGACGCGCAACTGGCGGAACACGGCATCGTCCGCATCAATCCAGCCGTTGCCATCGCTGTCGTGCGCGGCCAGTTCGGCAAAGCCGTTTCCGGTGGCCGGGCCGAACAGTTCCAGACCGTTGTCGATGCGCTGGTTCTGGTTGCGGTCCAGCGCCAGATAGCCGCGTGCACCTGCCAGCATGGGTACGGCCTCGTCCTCGCCGTCGCCGTTCAGGTCGAAGGCAAAGCGCAGTTCCTGCAGTTGGGCCGCCGTGCCGTCGAAATTGATGACCAGCGGGTCCACCGGGAGGGCGGCATCGCCCAGGCGCAGACTGCTCCAGGATTCCTCCCGGTGGTAACGCTGCATCTCCAATTGCAGGGAAAAGCGAATTTCCTGCCCATCGCGGGTGCGTACCACCCCTTCGGCGCTGAACCGGGTCTGTTCGGATTCTTCCAGCACCTCATGGGTTTCATAGACCAGGCCAAAGCCAGCGCTGCGGGTGGGTTCTGGCCCGCTGGGCGTTCCGGCGGGTGGCCCGGGCAGCTGGATGGGCGTGGCCTGGGCCTCGGGGGAGACAATGATCTGGGCGGCCACGCCGGTCAGGCGCTCGATCAGGTCGCGGACCATGATCAGATGGGGTGTCAGGTGCGCATCGGCATCTGTCCGCTGGATTTCGTGGGCGCTGGGTGCCGGGGTGGGCGCAGGAGGCAGGGCGGATGCCTGGCGCGCTGCACCGGAGATCTGCAGTGATGCGGGGCGGGCAGAGGGTGTTTGCGGGGTGGCTGGCCCACTGGCGGGCTGACGCTGGCCTATCCACATCTCCAGCCGGCTCGATTGCGCATGCGCCCGGGTGGCGCTGTGCTGGGCCTGCAGGTGCAGGGCGGAAGACGCAACTTTCATGGGCAACCCTCCAAGGCATCCATGGAGGCTTATCGGCTGCAGTGCCGTGGAACTTGAGCCGTTTTAGTCCGGTGGGGTGGCGCCATCATCCCGCACCCGCTGCTCGAATGCCTCCAGTGGCTCGGGGCGGCCGAAAAGGTAGCCCTGGAAGGCGCGGCAACCGTGTTCCAGCAGAAACTGGTAATGGGCGGTGGTCTCCACCCCTTCGGCGATCACGGCCAGCCCCAGCATGTTGGCCAGGGCGATGATGGTGTGGGCGATGGCGGCGTCCTTGGGGTCGAGCATCACGTCGCGAACGAAGCCCTGGTCGATCTTGATCTGGTCCAGCGGCAGGCGCTTGAGGTAGCTCAGGCTGGAGTAGCCCGTGCCGAAATCGTCGAGCGAGAAGCCCACGCCATGTGCCTTGAGGGCCCGCATGGTGGCGATGACCCCGTCCACGTCCTCCAGCAGCAGGCTTTCAGTCAGCTCCAGCTTGATGCGGGCGGGATCGGCCCCGGTGCGTGCCAGGAGTTCGCGCACCTGCGTGACGAAGTCGCTCTGGTGGAACTGGCGTGCGCTGACGTTGATGGCCAGGGTCAGATGCGCCAGCCGGGGGTCGTCGCGCCAGCGTGCCTGCTGGAACAGGGCGGTCTCCAGGGCCCATTGGCCCAGGGGCAGGATGAGTCCGGTTTCTTCTGCCATGGGAATGAAAAGCGCGGGCGAGACCAGGCCCTTATCAGGGTGCTGCCAGCGCAGCAGCACCTCGGCACCGGTCACGTGGCCCGTGCTGTCCACCTGGGGCTGGTACAGCAGCAGAAACTGTTCCAGGCGCAAGCCGTCGTGCAGCTCGGCCTCCAGTTGTGCCCGCTGGTTGACGGCTTCCTGCATGTCGGGATCGAAAAAGCGCAGGGTGTTGCGTCCGGCATCCTTGGCACGGTACATGGCCATGTCGGCCTGCTTGAGCACCTCGTCCGCCGAGGGCTGCGGCTGGCGTAGCAGGGTGGCGCCGATGCTGGCCGTGAAATGGTGCTCCTGGCCTGACAGTTGGCAGGGCAGGCGCACCTGCGCCAGAATCAGCTCGCCAATGGTGCGCACCTGTGCCGCCGCCTCGGTGGCTTCCTCGCTCAGGTTCTGCAGCACCAGCACGAATTCGTCGCCGCCCAGACGGGCCACGGTATCTTGCTCGCGCAGGCTGGCGCGCAGGCGCTGGCCGATTTCCACCAGCAGCCGGTCGCCCACTTCGTGGCCCCGGGTGTCGTTCAGGGTCTTGAAGTTGTCGATGTCCACAAACAGCACGGCTGCGTGGTGCCCCGTGCGGGCGCTGCTGGCCATCACCTGCTGCAGGCGGTCGGCCAGCAGACGCCGGTTGGGCAGGCCGGTGAGGGCGTCGTAGAAGGCCAGATAGCGGGCCTCCTTCTCGGCGGCCTTGCGGGCGGAGATATCGATGTCGATGCAGAACATCTCGGGGGGCTGCCCCGGCACATCGATGCGTGTGTGGCTGGAAAAGACATCCACCAGCGAGCCGTCCTTGCGCCGCAGGCGCAGCTCACCCGCCGGGATGGGGCGGCCCGTGGCAAACATGGCAGCGATGTCCTGGCGCACCGGCTCGCGCATGTCGGTGGGAATGATCAGATCCAGCAGGTTCCGGCCCAGGGCCTCCTGCTCGGTGTAGCCGTAGAGCGTTTCGGATGCATTGTTCCAGTAGGTGGTGGTGCCATCGGCCCCGTAGCCCTGCACCGAGATGGCGGGGATGTCGCGCAGCAGCGAGCGAAAGCGCAGCTCGGATTCACGCAGTGCCTCCTCTGCCTGCGTGCGCTGGGTAATGTCCCGGGCAATGAAGACCACGGCGGCATGCCCGTGCACCCGGGTGCCCAGCGGGCGGGCACGGCCCTCGAACTGCCGTAGGCCCGAGAGCGTTGCCATCTCGTACTCGAAGCTGCGGGTGTTGCCCTGCTGAAGCGTCAGGCGGATCAAATCCAGGAAGCGGTCGGCCTCCGGCTTGGGCATCACCTCGTGTAGCGTCTTGCCCAGCAAGGCGTGCGCGGGGGCCAGCAGGGATTGGTCGGTCGAAGACAGCACCTCCACATAGCGCCCCTGGTCATCCATCACCAGCAGCACATCGGGGATGGCGGCCGCAATGGCCTGCAGACGGGCGGCGCTGTCGGCCAGGGCCTGCTCGGTGGCCATGCGGTCTTGTACATCGCGCAGCAGCAGGCCCACCAGGGCGGTGGTGGGCAGCGAGAGCAGAAACAGCGGCAGGGTCAGCGTCTGATTCATCTGCTGTGCCAGTCCGCCGGGTAAAAACTGGGCCAGAGCCAGCAACACGGCATGCAGCAGCAGCCCAAATGCCAGCAGGGGTACAGGCTTGATATCGAGATGGCCGCGCGCATGGACATGGCGGTAGGCCAGCCCCAGGAGGGCAGACAGGGCAATGGTGCCAAGCCCGACACCGGTGCCTGCACCGCCGACCCACAGGCGGGCGGCGCCGGCCATTGCAGCCGCAATGGCGGCCACGACGGGGCCGCCAAACAAGCC
>C687J35021_10001566_pt1 | contig 17309 bp, 15 predicted proteins | sample RifCSPhighO2_12_FD_35021 | JGI IMG/M metagenome (IMG submission 35021)
CATTTTCTCTGTTTGCCCTTCGAGACGCGCTTCGCGCTCCTCAGGGCAAACGGGTTTATCTTTGTAGTGTGGGCACTGATTCTCTGTTTGCCCTTCGAGACGCGCTTCGCGCTCCTCAGGGCAAACGGGTTTATCTTTGTAGTGTGGGCGCTGATTCTCTGTTTGCCCTTCGAGACGCGCTTCGCGCTCCTCAGGGCAANCGGGTTTATCTTTGTAGTGTGGGCGCTGATTCTCTGTTTGCCCTTCGAGACGCGCTTCGCGCTCCTCAGGGCAAACGGGTTTATCTTTGTAGTGTGGACGCTGAAGTCAGGAGCTGCATTTTTCCTCATCGCCAAATAAACATTTTTTGGCATATAGTTTTCATCATGTTTTGCTAGTACGCTTGTAGCAAGAAAGGTGCCTTGTGTATTTAAATGCCCTTCGGTAATCACGCCTTTTCCTTCACGGAATAAATCAGGTAATACGCCATTATACTGAACAAGTACATCCGATTTAAAATCAGTCACAATAAATTGCACACCTAATCCTTGTTGATCACGCACGACACTACCTTTTTTTACTACACCGCCCAAACGAAAATGATATGGAGTAGAAAGATGTAATGTGGCAATTTGTTTTGGAGTAATGAACACATTAATATTTTGTTTAAGCGCATATAAAATTAAACTACTAGCAATTGCTAATCCACTTGTCAATAAAACAACATAGATTAAACGTTGCTTGTGTAGTTTATTCATGACAAGATTGACGTAAATACCGACGCCAACGGCGCCATGGAAGCAGCCATTGCACAAATAAAAAAATGGCTACACTGCTATAAGCTGCTCCTATATACCATCCATAACCGCCCATATTAAAAACGTTCAACATGTTTATTATCCTGTAGCCAATGGGGGTTATTTTGAATAGCAATTACATCCAAGCGAATTTTTAAAAAAAGTATGATGAAATAATACATAAGAAAAGCAATCATCATGGCAAGAAGAGGATAGAGCATAGAAGAATCAATGGCAGAGGGATGGAGGAGTTTTAATGTTGGACCTTGATGTAAAGTATTCCACCAATATACCGAATAGTGAATGATGGGAATATCAATAAAGCCCACCAAAACCAATATAGCAACGAGGCGTTCATTTAATTGTTTTTGTTTAAGCGCAGATTGAAAAAGAATAATGCCTACATATAAAAACAATAAAATTAATTCAGAAGTGAGCCTAGCATCCCAAATCCACCATGCTCCCCACATGGGTTTACCCCACAGGCTGCCTGTTAATAAAGCTAGAAAAGTAAATCCTGCTCCTATAGGAGCGCTATGCTTGATTATTAATGATCCTAGCTTCAGTCGAAAGACGAGCGAAGAAACCGCAGCTAGTGCCATTACCGCATAAATAAAAAGCGAGAGGAAAGCACAAGGCGCATGAACATAAATAATACGAAATCCATCGCCTTGTAAGTAATCGGCAGGAGCTAACATTAGCCCACCAATTATTCCGTAAGCAAAAGTTAGTAAAAATAAAAAAGTTAACCACGGCATGATTTTGTTAGAGATAGAAATAAATTTTTTTGGCGATGCTAAATAGGCAAAGAATGACCACATCCTTTTTTCTCTCTTAGTAAGTAGGTCAAAAGCTTATCAAAAAGTGGAAATAATAACAATAAAATCGTTGTGTTTTTTTAGGATGCGTTTGGAATTATATTTCACCGATCTGGTACAATAAATTTATTTACTTAATATAGATTGGACTGCAAAGGAGTGCAACAATGCCATTAAACGTTACCCAACAATTGATTCAATCTCATCTCGTTACAGGTAAGATGCATCCTGGAGAAGAAATTGCCTTAAAGGTTGATCAAACGCTTTGCCAGGATGCAACTGGAACGTTAGTGATGCTCGAATTAGAAGCGATGGGCCTAAATCGAGTGGAAACAGAATTATCCGCGCAATATGTGGATCATAATCTGATTCAAGAAGATTATAAAAATGCCGATGATCATTTGTTTTTAAAAAGTGCAGCAGAACGATTTGGTTTGTGGTTTAGTCGACCTGGAAATGGTGTGAGCCATCCGGTACACATGGAATTTTTTGGTAAGCCTGGAAAAATCATGGTGGGATCGGATAGTCATACTTGTGCAGCAGGGGCGATTGGTATGTTGGCAATCGGTGCGGGTGGATTAGAAGTTGCAATGGCAATGGCAGGGTATCCTTACAATGTCAATATGCCTAAAGTATTAGGTGTAAAGTTAATAGGAAAATTACCTGATTGGGTGAGTGCTAAAGATATTATTTTAGAAATGTTGCGTCGCCATGGTGTAAGAGGCGGTGTGGATTGCGTGATTGAATATGATGGGCCTGGATTAAAACATTTAAATATATGGGATAGGCACGTCATTGCTAATATGGGTGCAGAATTAGGTGCAACCGGAACTGTTTTTCCAAGTGATAAAGAAACGCTAAAATTTTTGCGCGAACAAGAACGCGAACAAGATTGGGTAGAAATAATAGCAGATAAACAAGCCACATATGATTTGCAAGATACGCTTGATCTTTCGAAATTAGAACCATTAATTGCATTACCTTCTAGCCCTGGCAAAGTCGTACCAATACGCGAAGTAGCAGGACGTGATTTATATCAAGCTTATATTGGGTCATCGGCAAATCCTGGTTATCGTGATTTTGCTATTTCAGCACTCATGGTAAAAGGAAAACGTATTAGCCCACACGTTTCATTTGATATTAATCCAGCATCCAGAAATATTCTCGAAGAATTAGCTAATAATGGTTTGCTCGCTGATCTTATTCATGCTGGTGCGCGTATTCATCAAGCGGGTTGCAATGGTTGTATTGGTATGGGACAAGCACCAGCAACAGGACAAAATAGTTTGCGTACGGTACCGCGTAATTTTCCTGGTCGCTCAGGAACAAAAGAAGATAGCGTCTATTTGTGTAGCCCGGAAGTTGCAACAGCATCTGCGTTGATGGGCAAAATTACCGACCCACGTGATTTAGGTATCTATCCTAAAGTAAAATGGCCAAAAAAATGGGTGCTTAATAAAGCAATGTTACAAGCACCATTGGCATTGGAAGAAGCGCGTGAAATAAAATTAGTAAAAGGGCCGAATATTGCTTTACTTCCTACATTTATACCAATAGCAAATGATCTTAAATTAACAGTGTTATTAAAAGTAGGGGACAATATTTCAACAGATGAAATTTTACCAGCAGGCGCACGTGTATTGCCTTATCGTAGTAATATTCCAAAAATTAGCGAATTTGCTTTTGACATGATTGATGAGACTTACGCAAAACGCGCAAAAGCCCTACGCGATCAAGGAGGATTACACGCAATTATTGGAGGTGATAATTATGGACAAGGTTCGAGTCGCGAACACGCAGCATTGGCGCCACGTTATCTTGGTTTGCAATTGGTCATGACTAAAAGTTTTGCGCGTATTCATTGGGAAAACTTGATAAACTTTGGCATGCTGCCAGTAACCTTTGTGAATATAGAGGACTATCAGCGCATTCAAGCAGGTGATGTTCTGGTTATCAATCAAGTGTGGAATAAGATTAAGAGTGGGAACGAATTCACGCTACAACTTGACAATAAAAATATAGAAATACGTTTGCGACATCGCTTGTCCAAACGACAAATGGATATACTTGAAGCGGGTAGTTTAATTAATTGGGTTAAAAGAAGTGAAATACATTGAACATGCAAAAGAGGGTTTGCGCAATCTTTATTTTTCTAAATTACGATCATTACTAGCATTACTCGGAGTATTAGTAGGCACAGCATCGGTGGTTGCGATGGTGCTTGGTGGAGAATTGGCAACTCATGAAGCTCTACGCCAATTTAAAGCATTAGGAACGGATTTATTAGCTGTATCCATTTATCCGGGTGAAGATGAAAAATTAGAAGCCATAGGAAAAGCAGAAAGTTTAAGTTTATTGCAAGCATTAGATTTGATAGATGCAAGTCCAACGATTCAGCAAACCGCGCCTTATGTACAACTCTATCGATCTATGTCTTATGAAGGCAATCCAGTCAATGCTATGATTTTAGGTGTAACAGATAGCTTTGCAACCATTGCCCAAATTAAATTGCATGCGGGACGTTTTATTTCTTTGATGGATAAATATCAATTTTTTTGTGTAATAGGACGTGATGTTTATGAGACATTGAAAAAGATTTCATTTAAAGAACCATTAGGGCAACACATTCAAATTGATAAGAATATTTTTGTGATTGTTGGGGTTGCAGATGAGTGGCCAGAAAATAATTTTCTTTATGCAGATATTAATCGTTCTATCATGNTTCCCATCATGGCCGCGATGATATTGAGTCAATATGCAACTATTAATAATATTGTTCTGCGCTTATTGCCTGATGCGAATATTATGCAAGTTGAAGATGTACTCACCCAAACGCTTCACCAATTACTACCAGGAAAGCAGATTACATTTCGTAGTGCAAAAGAATTAATCGCGCGCATGCAAAAACAAAATGAGATCTTAACTGTTTTTCTGGGTTTAATTGGTAGTGTTTCATTGATTGTAGGCGGAATTGGTGTGATGAATATTATGTTGGTTTCAGTCACCGAGCGACGTCGAGAAATTGGTATTCGGCTAGCTGTTGGAGCAAAACGTATTGATATTGGCGCATTATTTTTAATGGAAGCGGTGATGCTTTCGTTAGTGGGCGGATTGCTTGGTGTGTTAATCGGTATTGTAATTGCTTATATCATTTCTCTTTTTTGGCATTGGCAATTTACATTATTTTTATTGCCGCCTCTCGCGGGTTTTACAGTTTCGGTCATGGTCGGTATTTTTTTCGGGTTTTATCCTGCTTATCTTGCTTCGCGCTTACATCCCATTGATGCGCTGCGCTCGGAGTAAACAAATAAAAGTCTACCCACAAATCGTACTGAATCCTAATCCTTTTTTCTGTATTCCTTCAATGATGGAGGGGAGGGCAGCTACAGTTTGCTCGCGTTTATCATAGCCATCATGCAATAGAATGATTTGACGAGCGTGCGCATTCTGGAGCACCCAAGAGATAATTTTTTGTGTTCCTGGGCGCTCATAATCGAAGGAATTAAAACCCATAGGAACAGGTATCATACCATTAGCGCGTATCACATTTCTGACATGTTCGTTAGATAGGCCAAAAGGGTAGCGCAAACAAAGAGGTTTGATGCCAATTATGTTATAGACAATGATGCTGGGTGTTGCAACTTCGTACTGTAAAGTTTTATTCGATAATTTGGTGAGCATGGGGTGTGTCATTGAATGGCTATTGATCGGATGCCCTGCTTCATGAATGGCTTTAATGAGTTCAGGGTATTCTTTTGCATTGCTTCCTACTACAAAAAAAGTTGCTTTGATATGATATTTTTTTAAAATAGCAAGAATTTGCGGTGTATAAATAGGAGATGGCCCATCATCAAATGTTAAGGCAACTGTTTTAGGTGCAGGGAGTGTTTCTATAGCATAGCTTAATAAAGGAAATAATAGTGCCAGCAAAAATAATGAAAGACGCAAATGAATAGTTAGCATTTTTATCTCCTTTAAGCAAACGAAAACGTTTTATCTTTATCAAGCATTTCATTATTCGCCATCATTAAATTATTTATAATTTCACCACCTAATAAGTGTTGGCATAAATCGATGTATTGAGAAAAGGCACCATTTTTTGGCCATGTGTCAGTGAGACGAGCAAATAAATCGTTTTTAACTGTTTCTTTATCCGAAAGTTGAAATTGATTAAAATAATTAATAATTTCTTGCACACACTTGATTGTTTCGGCTTCGTCATTTGTCCAAAGACTATAGTTGACAACATTCGTTACTATATTGGAAAAAAAGGCATACCACCCTTGTGGCTTCACTTGATTGATTCGCTGTAATTCTTCTTTTTGCAAAAATTCAAAAAAACGATNACATATAGGCAATGTTTCCTGACGAAATATTTCTAAGCTTGNATCAGNACTAGGAATGCGAAGAGGCAAATGATTTTGATCGTTAAATTTTAAATGGAAATAATTTTTAGTTTGTGGNTAGTCATTTTTCAAAGTAAAAAAATCAAGCGTAAATGGTTCTGAATGCTTAGTTGAACAAGTGAGCATGCCAAACCCATAGTTTTCAAAATGACATCCTACGTAAGGATGTTCAGCAAAACTTTCTCGCGATTGTAGTTTTCCACCGCCACCACCAAATGTTCCTTGACGAATTTTATATGATGTGTATGCATCATCATTATTATTGTAATAACTTGTAAAATGATCGTGTGCCGCCAAAATCAGATCAGGCACCATTTCTTGGTCTTTAAAGATTAATGTTAGCAACATATTATAGGATTCAGTTTTAGATCGTAAAATATTATTTAATTCATTAATTTCTTCTTGATATAAATAATGCTTACTATCTGATTTAAAAAATCGTTTGCCACATGTGTAAAGGGGGTGATGTTGAGCAAAAATTATTTTTTTCCCAGAAAGTCTTGCTTGATGATATTCATGTTGAATCCATTCTGCTTGATTTATTTTCCCTTCCATGTTTTTTTTTGCTTTAAAATACAGAAAATCTTTTGCGTAAGTATTCGAATCAAGGCAAAAAATTTGTGTGTTACCAATAATAAGCGAATAAAAAAAATAAGGCATATTCCATTGTGAAAGATCATTTAGCGTGATGTTTTCCTGCTGAAAAATATTTATCGCAGTTTCAATGTCTTGGCTTTTATGAAAAAGATAAGTATGAGCAACCTCGTTCATTTCTGCTTCTTCGCCAGAAGGATAAACAATAATTCTTCTATTTGCATAAGTGACNTCTAAAACNCGTTTTGAATGATAATTAGCATCATGATTACCAAGAATCATGATGGCGCGCATAGCAGGGTGATAGATGTGATGAAATCGCTCATTAAATCCTGGGTCACCCGGTGATTTTGCTCCGTAATCGTAAAGATGATCGCCCAGCATCAGTACAAAGGCAGGTGTGGTTTGAACGGTGATATGATGTAACAGTTCAGCCACATTTTTTTGTGCATCATTACCGCTTCCTTGGCAACCAAGAATTAAAAAATTTACGATCTCGTTTTCAAGATTCAATGTATAAACATGAGGGCCGACCTTTTTTGCTGCTAATTTGGCAGATTCTTGAGGTGACCAACAATTGAGAGGGTTTTCTTCCTGTTGATACTGTCCATTTATCATAGGTTTTTCGATCAATACAAATTCCAGTCCTTGTGTATCTGATATAGCATATGTGATAAATGATTTTCCCGCTATCTTATTATTAAAAAAATGATTAAACATGAACATATTTCCTTTGGATAAGTTACATCTATGGGGAGCGAGGCGCACATATCATGGGTAAAACGAGATAAACTGATTTAATTTGATTTGTAGTGATGATTAGATAAGCTTTTGTATGAAGGGGTTACTAAAATGGAAAATGAATACTTATGGAGAAGCAGTGGATGAATTGGAGAAATCGCTGACGGTTACTATTTTTAATGAATTTGTGCGGCCATGTACGCCGATTAAATCGCCTTTGGTAATAATCACTAAATCGCCATTGTTCAAGATGCCACGTTTTTTTAATTCTAAAATAGCGGCTTGATTCAATATGCGTCTATCAATATGTGTTGCATCAAACGGAATAGGATAGACATCCCGATAAAGTGTCATACGTCGCAAAGTAGAGTCATACCTACTCAAGCCGTAAATGGGGATAACAGAATTTACCCGTGACATTAAAAGTGGAGTGGTGCCAGATTCCGTAAGAGCGATGATAGCTTTAATATCTAGATGATTTGCCGTGTACATTGTAGCTATTGCAATAGCTTCGTCAACATATTTCAATGGATATTCTTTCGAATGACGAACTATTTTTGAGTAATGATGTTTTTCTGCGCTTAAACATATTCTATCCATAGCGGCAACTGCTTTATCAGGATATAAACCAACAGCCGTTTCTCCAGAAAGCATCACAGCGTCTGTACCATCGAGTACCGCATTTGCTACATCTGAAACTTCAGCGCGTGTGGGGATGGTGTTGTAAGTCATGGTTTCCAACATTTGTGTTGCGGTAATAACAGGTTTGTTAAACACGCGAGCAATTTTAATGATTTTCTTTTGCATAGCGGGAAGTTCGGCATCACCAATTTCAACGCCTAAATCACCACGGGCAATCATGACTGCATCTGCTGCTTGTATGATATTTTCAAGATTGGTGATTGCCTCCGAACGTTCAATTTTAGCTATAATGGCGGGATGACCGCCCGCAGCTTTTAATAAAATTCGTGCTTCTTTTATATCATCAGCATCACGTGGAAAAGAAATAGCAATGTAATCTGCTTTGAGTCGAACTGCTTCTTTGATATCAGTACGATCTTTATCAGTAAGCGCTGCGGCTGATATTCCACCGCCTAAGCGGTTGATGCCTTTGTTATTAGATAGTTCTCCACCGACGATGACTTGACAATGAATTTGAGTGGGTTCGGTTTTGGTAACCGTAAATACAATACGGCCATCATCCAGTAATAAGGTATCGCCCGTATGCACATCGCGAGGTAACTTATCATACCCAATAGAAACAATTTGTTCGTTACCCGCATCTTCATCTAATGTAGTGTCCAAAATAAATTGCTGGTTTTCTCGCAGATGAATTTTTTTATTTTTAAAACGGCCGATACGAATTTTTGGACCTTGTAGATCAATTAATATAGCAGCAATTTTTTCGTGCCGTGCTGCAATTTCTCGCACTTTCATGATGCGAGCTTCATGCACGCTAATTTCGCTATGTGAAAGATTAGCACGAAATACAACCGCGCCTGCGAGAATAACTTTTTCTAAAACAGAAGGATCATCCAGTGCTGGACCAAGGGTAACAACAATTTTAGTGCGACGGAGAGCGCTCATACAACCTTTTCATTTTTTTTCCCTGCATGTTCCTCTAATGCAGCGATAACGGGTAATTTTTTACCCTCTAATACGGTTAAAAATGCCCCACCTCCTGTGGAAATATAATCGATTTTGCTATTCACATGATATTTTTCAATAGCTGCTAGTGTATCACCGCCGCCAGCAACTTTAAATGCTTTACTTTCAGCGATTGCTTTAGCGATGGCTTCAGTACCTTTAGAAAACTCATCAATTTCAAAGGCACCAATAGGGCCATTCCATAAAATGGTTTTTGCTTTTTTAATCAGGCTAATAAAATGTTTGATGGTGTCTGGGCCCATATCAAATATTTTTTCGTTGTCATCAATTTGTGATACCAAACGAACATAAGCCTCAGCATCTTCAGCAAAGCGTTCAGCTACGATAACATCGGTAGGAAGTGGTATGTCAGCACCACGTTGTTTGGCTTCGATGGTTAATCGTTCTGCCTCATCAATTAGGTCAGGTTCATGGAGAGATTTACCCACCGTGTACCCTTCAGCAGCTAGAAAGGTATTAGCAATACCTCCACCAATAATAAGATAATCTACTTTTTTCACTAAAGAATTTAGTAAGGCTAACTTTGTTGAAACCTTTGAGCCACCAATAATTGCAACAACAGGATGGGTTGGTTTATCTAAGATGTTGTTTAGCACTTCTAATTCAGCCAACAAAAGTGGGCCAGCGCAAGCTCGTTTAGCATATTTGATAATACCAAAAGTTGATGATTCTGCCCGATGTGAAGTGGCAAAAGCATCCATGACAAATACATCACAAAGAGTAGCCATTTTTTTAGAAAGCTCAACATTGTTATCTGTTTCACCATGATTAAAACGAACATTTTCGAATAATACAATATTAGCGTTGGCTATATTGATACTACTATCAACCCAATGCGAAATAAGAGGTACTTCTGTTTTTAATAAGATTGACAATGCTTTTGCTACTGGAGCAAGCGAAAATGCTGGATCGAATCCCTCTTCCTCCGGACGACCAAGATGGGACATCAACATCACTTTTGCTCCCGATTTAAGAGCTTGTTTGATGGTTGGTAATGCAGCGCGAATGCGAAGATCGCTGATGATTTCCCCATTTTTAAGCGGGACATTAAAATCTTCTCGAATTAAGACCCGTTTCCCTTTCAGGTCGAAATCAGACATTTTTGGTATAGACATTTTGTTTAACTCCTTAAAAGACAAATTTCTTAGCAATGTGCTGAATTTATTGCATAACACAATGAAACACAATACTGTTTATGGAGAGATACTGTTATTTCATTAGTCTAAGCCCAAGTAAACTTTACAACTATGCGCACTTTAATTCAAAAATTTGTACAACTTGAATCCTCCGGAGGAATTGTTTTATTTATAGCAGCGGCGAGCGCAATGATCTGGGCGAACTCTAGATTTTCATATATTTATCAAGATATTACGAATAATTTATTGTTTTTAATTAACGAAGGGTTCATGTCGATATTTTTTCTACTCGTTGGATTAGAATTAAAACGTGGTTTTTTAGAAGGAGATTTATCTAAACCCTCACAAATGCTACTACCAATTGTAGCAGCGCTTGGCGGCATGCTTGTTCCGGCCGCACTGTATTTGTCCATTAATTATACAAATCCGATAACAGCCAAGGCTTGGGCGACGCCTGTTGCAACGGATATCGCATTTGCTTTAGGGGCGCTATCCTTTTTTGGCTCACGCGTACCAGGAGCGCTTAAATTATTTTTGTTGGTATTGGCTATTTTTGATGATATTGGATCGATTTTTATCATCACATTCTTTTATTCGCATCATCTTTCTTATGTATTTATTTTTTTATCTCTTTTTTTAGTAGGTATATTATTTTTATTTAAGTTTTTTCCTGTGCGTTTTTTATTTTGTTATTTGCTGATTGGCGCTGCACTTTGGTTATGTTTATTGCATTCGGGTGTGCATCCAACGATTTCAGGCATCTTATTAGCATTGACTATACCAGCAGATCATCCCTTAAAATCCACACAAAAACAGCCAAATCATTCTTTGTTACATCGATTAGAAAATAGTTTACATCCTTGGGTGGTTTATTTAATTATGCCACTTTTTGCTCTAGNCAATGCTGGATTTTCATTTCATGAATTATCATTTAATATTTTGCTGGATACCGTTGTGTTAGGGATTATAGTGGGGTTATTTTTTGGAAAACAAATAGGGGTGTTTGGTTTTTCTTGGGTTTTAATTAAGATGGGTTTAGTAAAACTACCGGCGCGAACGTCATTGCTAGAGCTTTATGGGGTTGCCATACTATGTGGTATAGGTTTTACTATGAGTTTATTTCTCGGAACGCTCGCTTTTCAAAATGAGAATATATATTTAGCAGAAGTACGACTTGGTGTCATAATAGGGTCTACTCTATCACTCTTATTAGGGTTAGTAATGTTATACTTCGCTTTTTCAAAGTCAAAGAATGTGGAGTAGCAATTTTTGAGTACACTATCTTCTTTTGAAAAACCAAACGTTAGGCAACGTTGCTTGGGTTGGTTGATTCATGCGTTTACAGCGAGCGGTGCTTGTGTAGGGTTGCTTTCGTTATTAGCTATTTATGAGCACAACCTCTTATTGGCGCTTTGGCTAATGTCTGGTGCAATTTTTATTGATGCAATTGATGGGATGTTTGCTCGAATGATTTGCATTAAACGAGTGATACCAGAAATTAACGGTGCTTTGCTCGATAATATTGTTGATTTTGTAAATTATACTATTGTTCCTTGTTTTTTTCTGTTGGTTACAAACTTATTGCCTGCTTATTGGCGAATGATATGTGTGATGGTGATTACTTTTTCGTCTGCTTATCAGTTTACCCAAGTCGATGCTAAAACGACGGATCATTTTTTTAAAGGATTTCCAAGTTATTGGAATATCGCGGTATTTTATTTGTTTTTTTGGCAAATGACTAGTATAACCAATATGGTTATTTTGCTCTCTCTGGCTTTACTTAGTTTTGTCCCTATTAAATATGTTTATCCATCACGACTGGATTATTTGACGAATAATAAATACCTTCGTATGAGTATGGTCATCTTAACTATTATGTGGGGTTTGGCTACTTCTGGCTTATTATGGCTTTATCCGCAGTCTAATCATTTTTTAGTTGCTATTTCGGTGGGTTATCTATTACTGTACATTGGAATTAGCTTATATCGAACCTGGATTCCTTTAACGCCTTTGGTATTAGCACAAGAATAATATTTCCATGATAGTACTCGATCGAATTTTAGTAACCGGTGGCGCTGGATTTATTGGTTCGCGTACAGTGGATTTTTTATTGCGCCAAGGTAAACAAGTTATTGTTTTAGATAATTTGTTTTCAGGTCAACTTAAACATCTTGATGTGCGACATCCCCATTTAGAATTTATTGAAGGGGATGTGCTGGAGTATCCACTATTAGTTGATTTGTTGGTCAGTTGTGATGCTGTGTTGCATCTTGCTGCTATTGCCTCCGTACAATATTCGATTCAGCATTTAGTTTATTCTTTTCAGGTAAATACCCAGGGATTTTTACATGTTCTTGAAGCAATCAAGAAAGCGAATCGATCGATTCGCTTAGTGTATGCTTCAAGTGCTGCAGTATATGGGGATGCTAAACAGTTACCTTGCTCAGATAGTATTGCGCTATCTAGTGGCTATCTTTCACCCTATGCTTTACAAAAAGCAAGCAATGAAGAATATGCGAAATTATACGCACAATTACACGGGATAAAAAGTTTAGCATTGCGCTATTTTAATGTATATGGGATAGGACAAGATCCGCAGTCTCCTTACTCTGGGGTCATTAGCCGTTTTTTGGATGCTTATCACAAAGATGCAGAGTTAACTATTTTTGGGGATGGTAAACAATCACGCGATTTTATTCATGTGGATGATGTAGTAAAAGCAAATTGGTTAGCTTTGCAAAGTAATATGAGTGGGGTATTTAATATTGCTACTGGAGAGGCACAAACTTTATTGGATTTGGTTCACTATTTAGAAATGGCTGGGAATCGACCAGCAAAATTCCATTTTGAACCTGCTAAATCNGGAGANATTAAAGCATCTTATGCAGATATTCGTNTGGCGGAANAGCAACTAGGGTTTCGTTATACGATATCGTTGCAAGAAGGCATGAAGATGATGTTTGATGAATTGAGGAGTGAACAATGAAAGAAACACAAGCTTGTATTAAACGTCGTTATGAAATTACTCAAGCTGATTTGCCACTCTCTTGTCCACCAAGAGATGACCGCCTATGGGATGCCCATCCTCGTGTTTATTTGCCAATTGAGACAACTGGTGAGATGACTTGTCCTTATTGCGGTGCGCTTTTTGTATTAAAAGATTTTNGTGTGTAGTATGGCAAATAAAATTCTAATCATTGGCCCATCATGGATAGGCGATATGGTGATGGCCCAAAGTCTTTTCAAATTAATTAAGCAGCAGCATCCTGATACAGTCATTGATGTAGTCGCTCCTTCTTGGGCATTTCCCTTATTAAGTTTTATGCCGCAAGTTTCTCGCATATTTGCCAATCCGTTTTTACATGGCGAATTAAAATTTAGGATACAGTATCAACTAGCAAAAGAATTACGGACCTATGCTTATGATCAAGCGATTGTATTACCGAATTCATTTAAATCCGCATTTATTCCGTGGCTTGCTCGCATTCAAAAGCGTACAGGATGGTTGGGCGAGTTTCGTTATGGATTATTAAATGACGTACGTTATTTGAGTAAAAAAAAATATCCTTTGATGATTGAGCGTTTTATGGCATTAGGGTTGACGGCAAAAGAATCACTACCTTCAATTTATCCTTATCCAGCGTTTTATGTATCAGACGATCAGCAACAAAGAAGTCTAGATAAATATAAACTTCAATGTCATGGAAGAGTTCTAGCATTATGTATGGGGGCTCAATTTGGTGGATCGAAACGATGGCCAGCACATTATTTTGCACAGGTGGCTAATCAAAAAATAAAAGAAAGTTGGGATGTTTGGTTATTCGGTTCAACACGAGATCAACCACTGGTGGATACCATTATGCAATTAACACAAAACCGTTGTGTTAATTTATCTGGACGAACACAATTAAATGAGGTGATTGATTTATTATCACTTGTATCCGGCGTAGTAACAAATGATTCTGGATTAATGCATATTGCAGCAGCACTTAACAAACCGCTCGTTGTTTTATATGGGTCAACCAGCCCGCATTTCACTCCGCCACTTTCTAAAACTGCTATTATTTTAAAATTGGATTTAGCATGTCAACCTTGTTTTAAACGCGAATGTCCACTCACACATCATCGTTGCATGCAGGATTTACGGCCAGAAAAGGTGTTGGAAGTTATGGAGAAGTGGTAGCGCTAAAAATTCATTTTTCGAATTCAAGCAGCCATTTCCATATAGGTATTGTAATGATTTGATAACGTTTATTATGATAGTTTAAAGATACGGTTTCTTCCTCTCTCTCAGTTAAAACATATCCTATTGGTAAGGAGTGCCGTTCAAGAGCTTCCAACAAACCGCTCTGTTCACGTTGTTTTACTTTTTCGCTAGAAAATTGTTGACATACTTGTATGGCATAAACGATTTGATTATTTTTTCTAACTAGAAAATCACATTCTTTNGTTCCTCGATGATAATATACATCGAACCCTTGTCGTTTCANTTCAATAAATACGATATTTTCTAACATTCTTCCTTGATCCTCACTGAAATGAAAGCCAATGAATTTTGCTAAAGCATGATCAATAACATACACTTTTTTGGGAGATTGCATTTGTTTTTTTACGGACTCATCGTAACGGTTAACAAAAAAACATAAGTAACTGTCTTCAAGATAACTACAATAATCTGATACAGTTGTGGCGCTGCCCAATTGTAATAATTTTCGAAGAGCGTTATAGGTAATTTCTTTGCTACAATTACTTACAAGATAATAAACCAATTCTCGAAGAGGTTTAGAATTCGATATTTTATATCGTGAAATGATATCTCGATAAATAATACTTTCATACAAAGAATGCATGTAATCATTATTTTCATATTTTATATATTCTGGGAATCCACCCACATGGCAATAATGATTAAATAATTTTTTAATTTGCCCAAGTTGGCGAGTAGATGTTATTTGTTCTGAAACCAGTTTAGGATCTTGCTTCAGAACAAATTCGAAAAAAGATAGTGGATAAACATCCATTGATATGTAACGACCTGTGAGGTGCGTACCCAAGTCCTTGCTAAAAAGTGATGCGTTTGATCCTGTAATATAAATTTTATTATTATCGTTATATAGCCGTCTGACGAATCGCTCCCAGTTTGGAATATTTTGAATTTCATCAAAATAATAGGTTTTTTGTATACCATATAATTCAATAAAAACTTCTTGAAGAAGTTGAAAATCATTTACTGTAAAAGCAATAAGCCGTTCGTCTTCAAGGTTAAAATAATAGGCTGATTCTTTATTCTTTTTACGGATTAGTTGTAGTAGTACAGATTTTCCGCAACGGCGAATCCCTTTTAAGATAATGATTTCTTTGTTTTTTGATAGTATAGTTAGTTTTTTTTCGGCAATGCGATGAAAATAAGGAGAAGGTAGCCCCTCCTCTTGTTGATCAGCGATCAAACGTTTTAATAAATCAGGCGTCATATTTGTTTCCATTGACAATGGAAACTTACACCAAAAAGCTTCCATTGTCAATGGATAGGCTTAGTTATGGGATAGGTTGAATTATGCGAATACTACTCATCAAAACATCTTCTATGGGTGATATTATTCACACCCTGCCAGCATTAACAGATGCCATGTTAATGGTTCCAGGGGTTACATTTGATTGGGTAGTAGAAGAATCGTTTATTGATATTCCCAAGTGGCATCCATCAGTTGACCGTGTTATTCCAGTAGCTTTGCGTCGTTGGCGAGGTAATATTTTTTCGCGTGATACGCGTAAAGAGTGGAGGCAACTACGTAACAGCTTGCATAAGCAATCTTACGATTTCATTCTAGATGCACAGGGTTTAGTGAAAAGTGCTTGGTTGGCTTTATTGGCAACAGGAAAACGCGTAGGATTAGATTGGCATTCTGCACGTGAACCACTCGCATCTTTATTTTATCAGCAAAAATATTCTGTCAATTTTTATCAGCATGCTGTGGTTCGTATGAGGCAATTGTTTAGTTGCGCATTACATTATTCTTTACCAGCAAATCAGCCTGATTTCGGAATGAATGTTAAACAATTTTCTCGTGATTATGCTGTTCCAAACTATATCGTGTTTTTACACGGCACCACATGGGCGACAAAAGAGTGGCCAGAGATTTACTGGATAGAGCTTACCAAAAAAATAAACCAGATTGGTTATCGGGTTAAAATAAGCGGTGGAACAACTGATGAAGTTGCAAGAGCGCATCGAATTGCAAAACAAGGCAATGCGATTGATGTGTTGCCGCGATTGACAATATCCGAAATGGCAGAGTTAATAGCAAATGCTAAAGCAGTAATTGCGGTTGACACAGGTTTGGGGCATTTAGCAGCTGCACTAGGTGTGCCAACTGTTTCGTTGTATGGATCAACTCATCCTGACTATACTGGTGCATTAGGAAAACATTCTNTACATCTTAGAGCACAATTTCCTTGCGCACCGTGTTTAAATCGAACATGTTATTATAAACAATCATCCATTGTTGTGCCCGCTTGTTATACGACGATCATGCCAGAGATGGTTTTCGCTGCAGTGATCGATAGTATTTAACGTGAGTATCGTCTAAGCTAAGGAGACAAGCTATTGATTTTACGATGTTTCTTTTGCTTTACTGTAATCGGCATTCATGGAGCCAATGTTGTCAAAAGCCAGCGATTTTTTATCAAGTCCTAAATCAAAATTGGTAGGATAAGAAGTAATTTGAATGCGACTATTTTCGCGAATTTCTTCGTTAGTTAGTTTATCTGAAATAGGAAAGTAATCCCCATAACCGACATAATTTAATTTACGGGTATCGATACCGCTTCCTTGGAAATGATTGATGCCTGCACTCCAAAGATAAGCGGCCACTTTTTGTGCACGTGCTTGCGAAAGCCGCTGTTCCCAATGAGCTCGAGAAAAACCGCTGGTATTCCCTGAAATAATAATGTTGTTATCAGGATAGCGTGCGAGTACAGCAGCTGCGCTATCTAATATGGGCCCTGCTTGTGGTAATAGTTCTGCGGAGTTGGTATCAAATAAGTTATCAGTTGGGATATAAATACCAAGACGATCACCTATACGATAAACTTTCCCTCCACCTTGCATAACGCCACCAGAATCATAGCGCAAGGTTGTAACATAATAACCTACTGCGCCGCCGCCCATTC
>C687J35021_10001569_pt1 | contig 17295 bp, 18 predicted proteins | sample RifCSPhighO2_12_FD_35021 | JGI IMG/M metagenome (IMG submission 35021)
CCCAGGAGTTAAACCATGACTCTGCGAAAAATCGCAGGGCTAGGAGCCCTTTTGTCTCTCGTTCCTGGCTTTGCCATGGCCGAAGAGGCAAGCCTGAGCAGCGGCGACACAGCCTGGATGCTGGTGGCCACTGTGCTGGTGCTGTTTATGACCATTCCCGGTCTGGCGCTGTTCTATGCCGGCATGGTGCGTTCCAAGAACGTGCTGTCGGTGTTGATGCAGTGCTTTGCCGTGACCGGTCTGATCAGCATCCTGTGGGTCGTTTACGGCTACAGCCTGGCATTTGACACCACCGGCATGGAGCAGGGTGTGGTCAATCTCAACTCCTTTGTCGGCGGTTTCTCCAAAGCCTTCCTCAGTGGTCTGACCCTGGATAGCCTGGTGGCCACGGTGCCGGAGTCGGTGTTCATCACCTTCCAGATGACCTTCGCCATTATCACTCCCGCCCTGATCGTCGGAGCCTTTGCCGAGCGCATGAAGTTCTCGGCCATGCTGATCTTCATGGCGGTGTGGTTCACCCTGGTCTATGCGCCCATCGCGCATATGGTCTGGGCCGGCGACGGCGCACTGATGTGGGACTGGGGTGTGCTGGACTTCGCGGGTGGCACCGTNGTGCACATCAACGCGGGTATTGCCGGGCTGGTGGCCTGTNTGGTGTTGGGCAAGCGCAAGGGCTTCCCGACTACCGCCATGCCGCCGCACAACCTCGGCTACACCCTGATCGGCGCAAGCATGCTCTGGGTCGGCTGGTTCGGCTTCAACGCCGGCTCGGCTCTGGCCGCCAACGGCAGCGCTGGTATGGCCATGCTGGTGACTCAGATTGCCACTGCCACCGCGGCGCTGAGCTGGATGTTCGCCGAGTGGATCACCCATCGCAAACCCAGCGTGCTGGGCATTGCTTCGGGTGCGGTGGCGGGCCTGGTGGCCATCACTCCGGCGTCCGGTACGGCCGGTCCCATGGGGGCCCTGGCGATCGGCCTGGCCAGCGGGGTGATCTGCTTCTTCTGTGCCACCAGCCTGAAACGCAAACTGGGTTATGACGACTCTCTGGACGTTTTCGGCGTGCATGCCGTGGGCGGTATCGTCGGGGCTATTCTCACCGGGGCGTTCGCCGCGCCGGCGCTGGGTGGCTTTGGCGAAGTGGAGAACATTCCTGCGCAGTTGTGGGTGCAGTTCGAGGGGGTGGCCTTCACGGTGGTGTACACCGCGCTGGTGACCTTCGTGATCCTGAAAGTGATCGACCTAGTAATGGGCCTGCGTGTCAGTGACGAGGAAGAGACCATCGGCCTTGATCTCGCCCTGCATAACGAGCGCGGCTACAACCTGTAAGCACACGGAGCGCGTCCGGAGCCAACCCCGGACGCCTTAACCGAATAGCGCTATAAAGCGCACGGCAAGAGGTGAACCATGGACAACACAGCATTGACTGCACTGCAGTACGGTTTTGATACCTTCTACTTTTTAGTTTGCGGCGCCCTGGTGATGTGGATGGCAGCGGGTTTTGCCATGCTCGAATCCGGGTTGGTGCGGGCCAAGAACACCACCGAGATTCTCACCAAGAACATCGCCCTGTACGCAGTGGCCAGCGTGATGTACCTGGTGATCGGCTACCACATCATGTACTCCAGCCCGGAAGGCGGCATTCTGCCAAGCCTGGGCTTCCTGCTGGGTGAAGAGAACAGCGTCGAGTCGGTTCTGGCCGGCGGTGACGACGCGCCCTANTACTCGGCCCGTTCCGACTTCTTCTTCCAGGTGGTGTTTGCCGCGACCTGCATGTCGATNGTCTCCGGTGCCGTGGCCGAGCGCATGAANCTGTGGGCCTTCCTGGCTTTCGCCGTGGTCATGACCGGTTTCATCTACCCGGTACAGGGCTTCTGGAAATGGGGTTCGGGCTTCCTCAACGAAGCGGGCTTCCTCGACTTCGCCGGTTCCGGTGTGGTGCATATGGCCGGTGCTGCCGCTGCTCTGGCTGGCGTGCTGCTGCTGGGTGCGCGTAAGGGCAAGTACGGTGCCAATGGCCAGGTCAACGCCATTCCGGGTGCCAACCTGCCGATGGCAGCCCTGGGTACCTTTATCCTGTGGATGGGCTGGTTCGGTTTCAACGGCGGCTCGCAGCTGAAGATGAGCACCATCGAAGACGCCAACGCCGTGGCCAACGTGTTCGTTAACACCAACATGTCCGCTGCCGGCGGTCTGATTGCGGCGCTGATCGTGGCGCGCATCCTGTTCGGCAAGGCTGACCTGACCATGGCCCTCAACGGTGCCCTGGCTGGCCTGGTGGCCATCACCGCCGAGCCGCTGACCCCGACTGCCCTGCAAGCAACCCTGATCGGTGGCGTGGGTGGCGTGCTGGTGGTGTTCTCCATCCTCGGCCTGGACAAGCTCAAGCTCGACGATCCAGTCGGTGCCATCTCCGTCCACGGTGTGGTCGGTATCTGGGGCCTGCTGGCTGTCTGCCTGACCAACAGCGACTCCAGCCTGGGTGCCCAGCTGCTGGGTATCGGTGCGATCTTCGCCTGGGTGTTTATCGCCAGCCTGATCGTCTGGTCCATCATCAAGNTGGTGATCGGCCTGCGCGTTACCGAGGAAGAAGAATACGAAGGCGTGGACATCGCCGAGTGCGGTATGGAAGCCTATCCGGAGTTCACCAAGAACTGATTGTCCGGAGTTTCGACGAGGGCGCCTTTATGGCGCCCTTTGTTTTTTCTGCGGGCCGTCAGAGGCTGCCGGAGTTTGCGCACGCTGCTGTTGTGATGCACCGGCAACAGACCCTAGAATGCGCGCCGTTGAGCGCAGATCGCCGATGCGTAGCGCTCAATCCGGGCAAGGCCACAGGATTTTTTTCCAGCGACGTTAGAAAGCTGACGCAGCTGGGCTATAACTACTCTGCTTTTCGCAAGTCATGAGGTTGAACATGAGCGACGAAGATCTGGAACACGACGAACTGGAAGGCGCTGACGAGGACGACGGCGAGGAACTGGCCGCCGCCGACGATGGCGACAGTGTGGATGATGACGGTGACGATGAAGTCGTACCCGCCAGCAAAAGCAAGAAGGTCAAGGCTGCCGTTGACGTCGAGGAGCTGCCCAGCATCGAAGCCAAGCAGAAAGAGCGCGATGCCCTGGCCCGCGCCATGGAAGAGTTTCTTTCCCGCGGCGGCAAGGTGCAGGAAGTCGAGCCGAATGTGGTCTCCGACCCGCCCAAGAAGCCGGATAGCAAATATGGCAGCCGCCCCATTTAAGCGGTTGGCATAGCGCAAAAAGCCCGCATGGCAGACGCCGTGCGGGCTTTTTTGTGGCTTTTCCTCGTCCACTGCTGCGTTCAGGTGCCGGCACCTAAGTGTGAAGGGATCTGATTTCGTAGGGTGCGCTGTGCGCACCAGCTCTAGCNGTCGACTCTAGGTGCACGCGGCGCACCCTCTCCTGGGTGGCTCCTGCAAGCAGTGTCANCCTCTACGGGCCGTCGCTGCGCGACGTAGGGCTTGTGGGCGCGGCTCTATCGGTTTACGCCCAGCTATGCAGCAGCGCGGGCAATTCGGCGAGGCTGCGAATCTGCCCGTCCGGGGTGTTGTCGGCCTCCCAGGCCTTGCCTTGGGGGTTGAACCAGATCGCGCGCAGGCCGGCGGCCTGGGCCCCGGCGATATCGTCGCTGGGATGGTCGCCGATATGCACCGCATGCTCGGCGGCGATTCCTGCGCGTCTGAGGGCTTCCTGGAAGGGCTTGGGGTCGGGCTTGCCGACCCCCAGCTCCTCGGCGCACAGGGCGAACTGGAAGTAATCGGCCAGGCCCAGGCGGCGCACATCGGCATTGCCGTTGGTGATCACCCCGAGCTGGAAGCGGTTGGCCAGGGTTTCCAGGGTCGGATGCACTTCGGCGAACAGCTCGACCTGATGGCGCGCTGCGAGGAACACCTGGAAGCCGGCCTCGGCCAGCACCTGGGCATCGCTGTGCGGGTAACCGGCGTTCTCCAGGGCCTGGAACAGAATGCGCCGGCGCAGCTCACTAAGGCGGTGCTTGAGCATCGGCTCGGCCTGCAGCAGGCCGGCACGGATGGTCCACAGATGCTCCACCGGCACCGCACCCAGGCGTGGCGCATGCATGGCCAGCCAGTTGCGCAGCGCCGCCTCGGCGTCCTGCATCACTGGGGTGACATCCCACAGGGTGTCGTCGAGGTCGAAGGTAATCAGCTGGATGCTCATTCTGTGCTGCCTTTGCGTTTGGCTCGGGGGTGGGCCTTGTCATAGACCGTGGCCAGGTGCTGGAAATCCAGGTGGGTGTAGACCTGGGTGGTGGCAATATCGGCGTGGCCGAGCAGTTCCTGCACCGCGCGCAGGTCCTGGGATGATTCCAGCATATGGCTGGCGAAACTGTGGCGCAGCATATGCGGGTGCAGGTGCTGACCGAGTTCGCGCACGCCGGCCTGGCGTACCCGCAGCTGCACCGCGCGCGGGCCGATGCGGCGGCCTTGCTGGCTGATAAAGACCGCGCCGTCGCTCGGGTTGGCCAGCGCGCGCAGCGGTAGCCACTGCTCCATAGCCTGGCGCGCCATGCGTCCGAGCGGCAGTTCGCGGGTCTTGTTGCCCTTGCCGAGCACCCGCACCAGGCCGGCGGGCAGATCCAGGCCGTCGAGGTTGAGGCTGACCAGCTCCGACAGGCGCAGGCCCGAGGAGTAGAACAGCTCAAGCATGGCCTGGTCGCGGCGGGCGATAAAGTCGTCCTCCAGCGCGCCGTCGAGCAGTTGCGCGGCGCGGTCGGTGTCCAGGGTTCTGGGTAGGCGGCGTTCGCCCTTGGGCGGGCTCAGGCCGCTGGCCGGGTCGCTCTGGCAGTGGCCTTCGCGGATCAGGTAGCGGTACAGGCCGCGGGTCGCCGAGAGCAGGCGCGCCAGGCTGCGGCTGGATTGCCCCTGCATATTCAGGCGGCCGACCATACGCCGTAGGCGCGCGGTATCGAGCGCGGCCCAGCTGTCGATCTGCTCCTGGGTGCAGAACGCCAACAGCGTGCTCAGGTCGTGGCGATAACCGGTGAGGGTGTGTGGCGACAGCTGTCGCTCGCTGCGCAGGTGTTCGAGGTAGGCGTCAAGAGCAGCTTCAAGCTTCAAGCGGCAAGCTCCGTAGGATGGGTTAGCGGCGCGTGGCGCAAGATTCATGTGCCAGATCTTAATCGTGCGCCGCGTAACCCATCGCAGCGATTTTGATGGGTGTCATGAGGTGCATCCATGCACCTCACCCTGCGGGCCGCTAAAGCGGTGCAAAACGGCATCCTGCCGTTTTGTCGCTTCGCTCAACCTGGGCGGTCCCACCCATCCTACGGGTCAGCGTACCGAACGCAGCGGCGTGGCGAAACCCGGTACGACGCGGGCCAGTACTTCGGCGATATAGCCGAGGAACAGGGTGCCCAGGGAGCTCTTGTAGTGTTGCGGGTCAGTGCTGCCGATCGCCAGTACGCCGTGCAGGCCCTGAAAGGACAGTGCCACCACCGCGGCGGAGCCGACCTGGGCACCTTCCGCGCCGAACAGGAAACTCAGTTCATGTTCGCGCAGCACGCCGCAGATGGTCTTGCCGCCGGCCAGCAGGCCGCCGATGGCCTGGTGCGCTTCGGCGCTGCTGACCGAACGGCCCACCGGCAAGGCGGCGTCGCTGAACAGGATCAGGCTGACGAAGGGCACCTGGAATTCGCTGCGCAGGCTGTCTTCGACACAGCTGACCACTTCTTCCAGGCTGCTGGCGTCGAGCAGGTCGAGCACCAGGCGACGGGTCTTGTCGAACAGGCGGTCGTTGTCGCGGGCCACGTCCATCAGTTGCGAGAGGCGATGGCGCATCTCGATATTGCGCTCGCGCAGCAGTTTGACCTGACGCTCGACCAGCGACACGGTGTCGCCGCGCTGGTGCGGAATACGCAGCTCGGGGATCAGCTCGTCGTGGTCGATAAAGAATTCCGGATGCAGGCGCAGGTAGGCGGCGACTGTTTCCGAATCCAGTGGTTTGGGTGAATCCTGCTTGTCGGTCATAGGCGAACCTGTCCTTCGTACACGCGTACCGCGGGTCCGGTCATCATAACGGGCTGACCTGGGCCTGCCCACTCGATGGACAGCTTGCCGCCCGGCAGTTCGATCTGCACCGGCGAATCCATCCAGCCCTGGCTGATCGCCGCTACGGCCGCGGCGCAGGCACCGGTACCGCAGGCCTGGGTTTCCCCGGCACCGCGTTCCCAGACGCGCAGCTTGGCGCGCTGGCGATCCAGCACCTGGAGGAAACCAACATTGACCCGCTGCGGAAAGCGCGGATGGTATTCGAGTTTCGCGCCCAGGCTGTGTACCGGCGCGCTGTCGAGGTTGTCGACGCGCAGCACGGCATGGGGGTTGCCCATGGACACGGCGGCCAGTTCGACGTTCAACCCGTCGACCTCGACCACATAGCTCAGCGCCTGCTGCTCGGCCTGGAACGGGATATCGGCCGGCACCAGGCGCGGCGGGCCCATGTTGACGCTGATCTGGCCGTCGCTGCGTACGTCCAGCTCGATGATGCCGCCCTTGGTTTCCACGCGCATCTGCCGCTTTACCGTCAGGCGCTTGTCCAGCACGAAGCGGGCGAAGCAGCGCGCACCGTTGCCACACTGCTCCACTTCCGAGCCGTCGGCATTGAAGATGCGGTAGCGGAAGTCGACGTCCGGGTTGCTCGGCGGCTCGACGATCAGCAGCTGATCGAAGCCCACGCCGGTGTGGCGGTCGCCCCACTGCTTGGCGTTCTTCGGCTGGATATGTGCGTGCTGGCTGACCAGGTCGAGGACCATAAAGTCGTTGCCGAGGCCGTGCATCTTGGTAAAGCGCAATAACATGAGCTTGTCCTTAGCGGGCGGGCGGCAGGCAGCTTTCGCCGGCAAACAGCTCGCTGAGCGTCTCGCGGCGACGCACTTCGAAGGCCTGGTCACCCTCTACCATCACCTCGGCGGCGCGGCCGCGGGTGTTGTAGTTGGAGCTCATGACAAAACCATAAGCACCGGCCGAGCGCACGGCCAGCAGATCGCCTTCGGCCAGGACCAGGTCGCGGTCCTTGGCGAGGAAGTCGCCGGTTTCGCATATCGGCCCGACTATGTCGTAGTTGCGGCTGCTGCCGTCGCGCGGCTGCACCGCCTGCACGTCCATCCAGGCCTGGTACAGGGCCGGGCGGATCAGGTCGTTCATCGCCGCATCGACGATGGCGAAGTCCTTGTGTTCGGTGTGCTTGAGGTACTCGACCCGGGTCAGCAGCACGCCGGCGTTGGCCACGATCGAGCGGCCCGGCTCGAACACCAGGGCCAGGTCGCGGCCGGCAATGCGCTCACGCACCGCCTTGATATAGTCGCCGGCCAGCGGTGGCTGCTCGTCGCGGTACTGCACGCCGAGGCCGCCGCCCAGGTCCAGGTGCTTGATCTGGATGCCGCGTGCGGCCAGACGGTCGATCAGCGTCAGCAGGCGATCGAGGGCATCGAGAAAGGGTGGCAGGGTGGTCAGCTGCGAGCCGATATGGCAATCGACGCCGATGATCTGCAGGTTCGCCAATTCGGCGGCGCGGGCGTAGACCGCTTCGGCCTGCTCGATATCGATGCCGAACTTGTTCTCTTTCAGCCCCGTGGAGATATAGGGGTGGGTGCCGGCGTCGACGTCCGGGTTGACCCGCAGGGAAATCGCCGCGGTCTTGCCCAGTTCGGCGGCAACCAGCTGCAGGCGTTCCAGCTCTTCGGTGGATTCGACGTTAAAGCAGTGCACGCCCACTTCCAGGGCGCGGCGCATATCGTCGCGGCTCTTGCCGACGCCGGAGAAGACGATCTTGCTCGCCTCGCCACCGGCGGCCAGCACCCGCTCCAGTTCGCCACGGGAGACGATATCGAAGCCCGCGCCGAGGCGTGCCAGGACATTCAGCACGCCGAGGTTGGAGTTGGCCTTGACCGCAAAACAGACCAGATGGGGCATGCCGGCCAGGGCATCGGCATAGGCGTGGTATTGCGCCTCGATATGGGCACGGGAGTAGACGTAGGTCGGCGTACCGAAGCGTTGGGCGATGGCGGACAAGGCCACGCCTTCCGCGAACAGCGCGCCGTCGCGGTAGTTGAAGGCGTTCATGGGGCTGTCCTTATTCGGTCTGCGCAGGGGCGGGCTGGCTTTCTTCCGGGAGGAACAGCGGGCCTTTCTGACCACAACCGGCGAGCAGTGTGGTGACGGCGACCAAGGCAATAAGGGCAGTAAACAACCGCTTCATGGTGGAATCCTTGTAATAAAGCATGATTGCGCAGGAGTATACCGACCCCCCGGACCCTTGCCTATGCGCCAGGATTCCCGTCTGGCGGGGCTTTGCTTGTATCTTGGCGGATATCTTTGCGCCCATGGCCAGTGATCAGGAGTCTGCATGGACAACCCCGTAGCGCTTGCTAGCTCGGTTTCGGTGGCCTACCTGCAGGGTTTGCTCGACTACCTGGAGCGCCATGGCGTGGCCAGCGCTGCCCTGCTCGAGCGGGCGCAACTGAGCCCGCAGCTGCTCGCCCAGCGCGATCAGCGCATCGCCGCCAGTACTTATCTGGAACTGCTCGGCCTGGGTGTGCAGTTGAGTGGCGACGACTGCCTCGGCCTGCACCTGGGCGAGGCGGTGCGCCCCGGTTATTACGGCGTGCTGGGTTACCTGATCATGAGCTGCGCGACCCTGGCCGATGCCCTCCATCGCCAGGCCCGCTATGCCACCCTGGTGGGCAACCTGGGCCGGGTCGACCTGGCCGACGAGCCGCCCCGGGAAGGCCTCGAACCCCAGGTGGCGCACAGCTGGCAGCCCTTGCTGGCGCAACAGCAGCGTCAGCTCAGTGAAGAAACCCTGGCCGCCTGGGTGACCTTCGGCCACTGGATCAGCGGCCTGGATGTGCCGCCCAGCGAAGTGCGCTTCCAGCATGCNGCACCGGCGGATACCCGCGAGCATCAGCGCATCTTTCGCTGCCCGGTGCTGTTCGATCAGGCNGACAACGCCCTGGTCTTTCCCAAGCGCTTGCTGAGCACGCCGCTCGGCCAGGCCGACGCGCAGGTGCGGCTGATGCTCGATGCCTACGCCGATCGCCTGCTTGGTGAAATCCAGCAGGGCCAAAGCGTGCTCGACCGCGCAAGGCTGGAGCTGGCCCGGCAGCTACCCGAAGCCGGTGCCGACCTGGGCCTGATTGCCGCGCGCCTGGCCCTCAGCCCGCGCACCCTGCAGCGGCGTTTGCGCGAGGCCGGGCTGTCCTTCAACCAGTTGGTCGACGAGACGCGACAGCAGCTGGTGTTGCACTACCTGCGCGACCCGGCGCTGGAACTGGCGGAAATCGCCTTTCTGGTCGGCTTTAGCGAGCCGGGTTCGCTGGCCCGAGCCTTTCGCCGCTGGACCGGGCAGAGCCCCGGCGAGTATCGCCGCCACCTGGGATTATAAAAGCCACCGCGCCGGCGGATGCCATGCAGCGTCTTGCGCAGGAGCCTGATCGGGGCAATGCTCATGTACACTTTGCCGCTTGCGCCTGCCTTGTGGGTTCCCGGCTGGCGCGTTGATAACGCCTATTCTGTGCAGTCGCTGAATCTTTTGAGGTAAGTCGCAATGAGTTTGACCGAAGCCCGCTTTCACGATCTGGTCGATGCCACCCAGCAGGCGGTGGAAGATATTTTCGATGACAGCGACCTGGACCTGGATCTGGAAAACTCGGCCGGGGTACTGACCGTGCGCTTCGAGAACGGCACCCAGCTGATCTTCAGCCGCCAGGAGCCGCTGCGCCAACTCTGGCTGGCGGCGCGCTCCGGCGGTTTCCATTTCGATTACGACCCGACCAGTGAGCGCTGGATCTGCGACAGCAGCGACGAGCAGCTGGGCGAGATGCTGGCACGCATCACTCTGGAACAATCCGGTGCCGACCTTGAGTTCGAAGAGCTCTGACAGCCCCGGCGCAAGCCCGCAGGTCGTCTCGCCCTGCCGCCGGCAGTGCTGCCTGGACGAGCGGGATATCTGCCTGGGCTGCGGTCGCACGCTGGCGGAGATTCTCGAGTGGGGCCAGGCCGACGGCCCGCGTCGCCGCGCCATCTGCGCCGCCGCCGAGACACGCGTGCAGCAGCGCCCCGGCATCCACTGACCAGGCGGCCTTGTTTATTTGAGTGGCTGTGATACGGTCGGGATCACTCTTGCAAAACCCCATCCCCGTGATGGGGTTTTGCTTTTTCCGCAACCGGCAAAGGCCGTCTGGAATGCAGCACCGTGTTCGCCCGGTGGTTTCCAGCGGTCAGACCAAGGAGATTTAACCGCACCATGACCAGCGCACCTTCGATCACCATTACCCGTCTGGACCTGCAGCGTCTGGAGCATCTGCTCGACAGCCTGGACGACTTCGGCCCCGGTGCCGTTGCCCTGCAGGCCGAGCTGGACCGCGCCGAAGTGGTCGGTCACGACGAGGTGCCGGCGGGTGTGGTGACCATGAATTCGCAGGTGCATTGCCGCGAAGAAAGCAGCGGCAAGGACTACCACCTGAAACTGGTGTACCCGCAGGATGCCGGCGGCGAAGGTACGGTATCGATCCTCGCGCCGGTTGGCAGCGCCCTGCTGGGCTTGTCCGTGGGCCAGCATATCGACTGGACCTCCCCCACCGGCAAGGTGCTCCAACTGACCTTGTTGGCGGTTGAATATCAGCCCGAGGCTGCGGGCGAATACAACCGCTGAGCCGTTCGGCTAGCCGCCTCGGGGGTTTGGGCTAGGCTGCATGAGGCGTACCACCCGGCAAGGAGGCCCCATGTCCAGTCTGCCCCTGTATTTCCCCCAGGGCTTTGCCCTGACCCGGGCGCTGCAATGCGCCCAACTGGTCGCTGCGGCCTATGCCCAGTACGACCAATGGCAAGCCCAGGACCGGCCGCGGCGGCCTCAGGACTTCGCCTGGCAACCGCCNGGGTTGCCCGGCTGGCGCTTCTCCGCGCCGATCTGGAGCGTGCTCAGCGAGCTGCACTTTCTCAACGAATCCGAACCCTTCGGCTTTGCCGCGCGCGATCCGGAGGGGGCGCTGTACCTGGTGTTTCGCGGCACCGACACGGTGCAGGACTGGCTGGACGATCTGGATGCCGAGCAGCGTGCCTACCCCTGGCAGCCAGGTGTAGGCCAGGTACATGCTGGTTTTCTCAAGCTCTACGCTTCGCTGCGCGACCTGGCCCTGCATGAGGTGGATGCCCTGCAGCCCAATGAACGTCTCTGGGTCTGCGGCCATAGCCTGGGTTGCAGCCTGTCGAGCCTGGCAGTGCTGGATCTGCGCGAGCGCTGGCCGGATCTGCCGCTGGAACATTACAACTTCGCCAGCCCGCGTCTGGCGGCGACGGACTTTGCCGCTCACTACAACGCCTTGCAGGTGCCGACCTTCCGCCTGGTCAACGACAGCGATCTGGTGCCGCAGGTACCGCCCGGCGCGGTGGATGGCTTGCTCTATCAGCACCTGGGGCAGGCCGTGACCTTCACCGCCAGCTATGCCGATGTAGCGGCCAATCACAGCCTGGCCGACTGCTACCTGTACGCGCTGCAAAACCCACAGGCACCGATGCGCTAACGGTTTACCGCGCCGGGCTCAGGCCTGCTGCAGGGCGTTGTTCAGCGCCTCTTCCAGGCGCGTCTTGTAGCGCAGGTAATGCACCGTCTGCATATGCCCCTCGCCCAGCACCGCGGAGAGATCCAGGTCGGTGATATAGCAGGGGTAGCGGGCCCCGCCCGAACGCTGGGAGAGAATGTGCTGGGCCACGGCGGCGAACAGGTCGCCGGCGTACTCCAGTTCGGAAAACTCGCGGTGGTTGCAGTACAGGGTGACGTGGGAGCGCGTGGGGCCTGTCGCCCCTGCGGGTCGCCGCTGCACGACATTAAGAATCGCGCCCGAGGACTTCTTGCCGTCGGCCGGTTCGACAATCGCCTGTACGTCATAGAAGGGGTGGCTGATCGGTGTCTGCGGCGCGGGTCGGCGTTCCAGGCGCTGGGCCCGGTGCGGTGCATCCGGCTCGACCCGGTAGTAATGGATGTCCAGGTGCGCATTGTCCTGCAGGTTGTCCAGCGGCAGCAGGGCATTGCGCCGGTACAGCACCGATTGCAGGAAACGTTGCAGGGGCGTCAGCAGGCTCAGTTCGTCACGGAAGGGCATCTGCTGTCGCCACAGCCCATTGTGCTCGTCGAGCACGGTGATTTCGGCCAGGCCGCTGGTTTCGTGGATGCGGTAGAACACCTGGATGCAGTGGGGCCGGCCGAACGGCAGGATCAGGGCCAGGTCGTCACCTTCCAGGGCGCTGCGATCCAGATGCAGTTCGCTGTAGTGCGGTTGCTCGCTGCCCAGGTGTTCGATCAGCGCGGGCAGGTCTTTCAGGGCGGTGTGGTGCACCTGGCCCGGGATCAGTTCGAGCAGGTGGTAGTGCTGCTTGATCTGCAGCAGGTAGCGCTTGCGCTGCGCGCTGCCGAAGTTGCCCAGNGCTTCGCGGAACAGTTCCTCGACCCGCTCGGCGATGGTGCCGGCGCGATTGCGGCAGAAACAGCGCACCCGCAGGTTCGGTGGCTTGCCCCCGGCCGGCAGGCTGTTGAGGAAGTCACGCAGGCAGTCGAGCAGCGCGTGGGGGCCGTCGTAGCGGCTCACCAGCAGCTCGTTCCAGCTGTTCAGGCTGACCTGGTCNATGGTCAGGATCAGGTTTTCGCGCACCCCNGAATAGCCCANGGCATCGGTACGCTCGCTGGTCATATGCACATTCAGCTGGCTGAAGTGCTTGAGCGGATCGATGCCGACGTTCACCAGCAGCAGCACTTCGCTGGGGACGCTGGCGCTGAGCAGGGCGCTTTCATCGACCGCCGGCAGCGGCAGGGGCACCACCTGCTGCAGGCTGGCCAGCAGATTGGTCAGCTCATACTCGTTCAGGTCGCTGCTGCCTGGGTACAGCGACAGTCGTGTGCTGTTGTCGATCACGCCGTTGCGCTGACACCAGGCGAGCAGCTCGATCAGTTCGCGGGTGCGCTTGAGCGGCGAGAAGTTTTCCAGCTCCTGAGCGTTGACGCTGCCGCTATAGAGNGCCCACTGGCTTTCGTTGGGCGCATCCGGGCTGGGGCTCTGGGACAGAGTCAGGGTGTCTTCGGCCAGGTCCGGGGCGATCCCGGGGTTGATAAATTCGACCTTGCCGGCCTTGCGCTCGAAAGCCGCATACAGACGGCGGCCGAGTACCCCGAGGTCGCGGCTGTTGAGGGAGCTGCCGGCATGTTCGCTNCGGGCGAAGGCGGAGAGAAAGCGATAGCTGTAGGTCAGCTCGTTGACCAGCATGCGCCGCTCGGCCCCGACCTGGCGCACCTTCCACTGGCTGCGGCTGTCGAGCAGGGCCAGCTGGCGGGCGTCCCAGTTCCAGTCGTGGGTCAGGCGCTCGAGCAACTGGCGCTGCCAGCTCTTGTGCGGGTTGCGCGGCGGACGGCTGAGTTTCCTGTCCACTTTCAGGTACAGGCAGCGGCGGATCAGCTCCAGGCGCTCGTGCTCGCCGCGGGCCTTGAGGTATTCCTCCAGGCGGCGGTACACCACGATATAAGGGTCGAGTTCGTCGAGGTCCAGCTGGTTGGCGAACACCGCCTGCTTGAAGCGCAGCGACAGGCAGTGGACCTTCGGGTGCTCGCTGGCATAGACCTCGGTGAGCAGCAGCTTGAGTACCGACTTGTAGGGCGATTCGATGCCCTTGAACAGCTGCCACATGCCGGCCCCGATAAATTCATCGGCGGGGATGCGCGCCAGGTGACCGAGATCGAGCACCTCTTCGGCGCGGATAAAGCGCTTCGAGAGCAGGGTGTCGATGTAGTGCTGGTAGCGCTGTTCTTCGTAGACCGGCACCAGCCACCACAGCGGCGTACGCCCGCCGAGCCAGATGGCGGTGCGGTAGAACTCGTCAAGCAGCAGGTAATGCTGGGTGGTGCCGCAGTCATCCGAGGTTAGCTGGGTGGCGCGGTCGCCCAGGGTGAAACGCTTCGGGTCGATCAGAAAGAAATGCGCCTCGGCTCCCTGGGTCGCGGCCCAGGTTTCGAGCAGGCTGCACTTCTTGTGTAGCTCGTCGAGCTGCAGGGCGCTGAGATCGCTGGCATGGCACAGCCACAGGTCCATGTCGCTGTTCTCGGCCTGGGCCACGGTGCCCAGGCTGCCCATCAGAAACAGGCCGTGGATCGGCAGTGTCTGCTTGCCGCGGTAGGGCTTGTAGGCGAAGGAGCGGGTCAGGCGCTGAACTTCGCCGAGCAGCTCGTCACTCGGTTCGAAACCGCTGAGGCCGGCCGGGGTCAGCCCCGAGACATAGCCGGGGAGCAGCGGATGGTTGACGTGAAACAGCAGCGGCAGCAGCTTGAGCACCAGCTGCTGGCGCGTTGAGAGGGCCTGCATGGCGCGCTGCAGGCGGCCCTGGTTGAGTTTGAGGAAACGCGCGCGCAGCTGGCTGAGGACCTTGCGGTCGATGCCTTCGTCGATATCCGGGCGAATTTCCTGGGTGCGACTCATGCTCGGGCTCTGCGGGACGGTAGGCCAAGGGGATGAGGCCGCTGGTTGGTGTGGCGGCCTGCGTCGATACCCGCTCCAGGCGTTGCGGGGCGACGCAGGCGATGGTGGGTCAGACCACTTCCGGTACGTTGAGGATGGTCAGCAGTACCTGGGTGTGCTCGGCGGCATCCAGGCCCAGGCTGGTCAGGTAACCGCCGTCGGCCTGGCTGATCAGGCCTTTGTCGTGCAGACGTTTGGCGGCGGCGATGGCAGCGGGGGTGGCCGTGTGGTGAACCTTGATGCCCTCCTGGGTGTTGCCCAGATTGAACAGCGCGAGAATTTCCAGTTCGGCAAGCAACTCGGGGGTAAAGGCCATAAGTACTCCTGCTTCTTGTTTTGGTAAGCCGCGGCCCAGTGGCCGGCGGCGGAAGCGGTATGCGGCATTCGACGAAGCTGCTGCATCCAGTCCAGGCAGTGTAGTGAAGCCCGGTCTAATCTGCCGCTACTCGATGCTGCCAGAAGTCGCGGGGCGCGGGTTAAAAATTTTTATGGCGGGCCATCCATGGTCGTCACCCTGCGAGCCGTTGTTGCGTGAGGTTAAAAACCGCGTCAGAGGATTTTTCTAATCCTGGCCGGGCAGCTCCGGCAGCGCGCGCAGGCCCTGCTCGTAGCGTGCGGCGTTGAAGGGGCGGTCGTCGCGCAACATGGCGTCGATCTCGTCGGCCAGAACCAGGGCCATCAGCGGGAGGATTTCCTCGCGCTCATAGCCAACCAGCAGCAGCTTGTTCAGCACCGCCTGGACAAAGGCCGGCTCGCCGGCCTCCAGCTGATTTTCCACGGCCTGGATCAGGGTCGCTTCGGCGAAGCGTTCTTCGCTGTCGTCATCTTCGTGCAAGGGGTTCTCCAGTTAGCAGGCTGTTGAAAAGCGTAGGCGAGGCAGGCAAGACAATACCGATGGCGGCCCCACAAAAACAGGCGAGGAAGCGGACCGGGCTCGCACGCGAGTTTACGTGCTGTAAATGAGCATTACTCGTTTCACTCGCCCTTCGGGTCGCGCTAAAGCGCGTTAGCCGCAAGCGGCTTTCCGAGCCTGTTTTTAACGCAGTATTGCCAACNTAGGTAGTTTTTCAACGGTCTGTTAGGGGGGGCGGGGCCTGTTCGTAGAAGCGCTCGGTCAGGGCTTTGCCATGTTGCTTGCTGAGCAGCNTGCGCAGCGTGCCGTCGGCAATCATGGCCTGCACATGCTGGCGCAGCCAGTCGATGCTGGTNTGGTCCAGGGTGCGCCGCGAGAGGTACAGGCCAACGCCGAAGGCGTCCGATTCCGGTACNTGGATAATGCGCAGCTGCTCGCCCAGGGCCAGTTCATCCAGTTCCTTCTGATAGACCCCGGCAGTCATCACCGTGGCCTGAATACGCCCGGCCTGCAGCTTGAGGAACAGGTTGTTCGGGGTGGGCGACAGCTGGATGCGCTGTTGGGCATAGAGCGGGGCCAGACGTTGGTCGAAGTATGGGCCGTTGGAGTGGCCGCGGATCAGGCCGATCTTGATGCTCGGGTCGGCCAGCAACTGGGCCAGCGAGTCGATCCCCGCAGCGTGCCTGCGGTCGATCAGGATATCGTTGCGGTTCTTGAAGTACTCGACGAACACGCCCTTTTGATCGCGCTCGTCGGTTCGGATGGTCGGCGAGATGATATCCAGATGCTCCAGGTCGGCCTCATGCCAGGCGCGTATGCGCGGCAGCGGCCAGAGCTGGAAGGCACAGCCGCTGCGTTGGCCGAGCTCCTTGTAGAAATCGAAGGACGAACCGGCCGGCGTGCCGTCATCCAGCAGGTAGTAGCTGTAGCCGATCTGCGAGATGCCCACACGGTAGGTGTGCGAACAGTTGCTGGCGGCCTGGGCCGCGCCGCTGAGCAGCAGGCAGAACAGAAGCACGATGGCGGGCATGGCAACTCTTGGTTGAGTGCGGGGAATGGGCCGGTTGCATGGACCGGCCCTGTCTTTGATTCAGTCTAGGAGACTGTCGGACTTAACGCCGCCCTACTGCGGGAAAGCCCCGCTTTCTGGTGGTGGCCATTTATGCTGTTCTTTCTTGCTGAATAGCTCGCTATTCGCGGGGCAGCCCGCCGCCTCAAAAGACCAGCAAAACTCACTCAAGCCGGGCTTCCGCTCGCGAAGAACGGTCAAGCCCGGCAGGTTCCTAGCGGCTGGCCAGCAGTTCGCGGCCACGCTGTACCGCAGCGCGTACCTGATTCGGCGCGGTGCCGCCGATATGGTCGCGGGCGTTGACCGAGCCTTCCAGGGTCAGCACGGCGAACACGTCCTGCTCGATCTGCTCGCTGAACTGGCGCAGTTCGTCCAGGCTCATCTCGGCCAGGTCCTTGCCGCTGTCGACGCCGTATTTCACCGCGTGGCCGACGATCTCGTGACAGTCACGGAACGGCAGGCCCTTGCGCACCAGGTAGTCGGCCAAATCGGTGGCGGTGGAGAAACCACGCAGCGCCGCTTCACGCATGATTGCGTGCTTGGGCTTGATCGCCGGGATCATGTCGGCAAAAGCGCGCAGCGAGTCACGCAGTGTGTCGGCGGCGTCGAACAGGGGTTCCTTGTCTTCCTGGTTGTCCTTGTTGTAGGCCAGCGGTTGGCCTTTCATCAGGGTCAGCAGGCCGGTCAGGGCACCGAATACCCGGCCGGTCTTGCCGCGCACCAGCTCGGGAACGTCGGGGTTTTTCTTTTGCGGCATGATCGAGCTGCCGGTGCAGAAGCGATCCGGCAGGTCGATAAACTGGAACTGCGCGCTGGTCCAGAGCACCAGCTCTTCGGAGAA
>C687J35021_10001570_pt1 | contig 17290 bp, 27 predicted proteins | sample RifCSPhighO2_12_FD_35021 | JGI IMG/M metagenome (IMG submission 35021)
AAAATCGCAACATTCGCTCTAAAACTGGCAAAAGAGCATGTTGTCTCCGTGGTTTCTGAAAAAGTGGCGAAACCCCCAAAAAAGTTGTATAATAATAATAATAATAATAATAATAATAATAATAATAATAATAATAATAATAATAGTTACAACTTTAGAAAAACGGTAAATTGCACAAACGCAGTAGATAAGCTTTCAAGTACTCAGATTCCGACTTGTTATATCGATGATATAACAAGTGAAAAAAAAAAGGCTAAATATATCGATGATATATCAAAAGATGAAAAATATATCGATGATATATCAAAAGATGAAAAAGTTCCACAGGAAACGGAGGTAACCGAGATGGAAAAAGACAAATTGCTGACTCCGAAAGAAAATGCAAAGATTCAGCAGAGAATCAAGAAACGAATTTTATGTATGGCAAACAACGAAATAATGCTAACCGAACTGGAAGAGAAACTAGCAAAGGAATTCAATCTGTCCGTTGATGATATTTCCTGGGTTGTTGCAAAGCTAGGAAACGAAGGAGAACTGATTAGACCGAAAGCAGGATTTATTCAATCTCTGAATCCGGTAGAGGAGGATGAAAAATTAGGGGATTAAACGAATGGGAAGGCATTAAATTTCAATTATTATGTTTTTACCTTAATCTCTATACCTTTTTCCATAATAATTGAAATTTGCTATGTTCCCGTTCGTGTAGCGAAGTCATTTATATACTGACTAATGGAAAACAATGGAAAGAAACATTTATATATTTGCTATGTTTCCTTTATTAAAAAAATGACGGAGATATATGTGCGGAAGCATGGGGTGAGGATACAAATTGTAGATGCTAACAAGCAAGTGCCTTCTAAAGCTATGACTATCTATGATTGTTCAGTCGAATCCGCTTTCCAAAAAATTAAGTCCGTATTCGAATTAAAATGGGAAGAAGAGAATTAGAACCAACCGAAAGATTAGCTATAGAAAAACAAATGCCTAGATTTGAAAGAGTAAGACGTATTCTGTGGGCCAGAATTAGGGGACTCGATCATATGATTAATTTTGAACTATCTGCGAACTTCGAAGAAAAAATGGAAGAACTCAAACTTAGAAAAAGGCAGTTCGAAGATGAATACCGCGAAAACGAAATCAATATTATCAATCTCAGAGATCAACTGGAGAATGGAGTATTAACCAAGGAGGAAAATCAAAATGGTACTAGCAACGCCTGAAATTTATGGGACTGGAGAAGATTATGAAAAACTTTCGTTAAGGGGGAATTTGTCCAGACAAAGAAATCCTTATTATGCGAAATTGATAGATACTCAGCAAGAATTTACTAAGAAAAAACAACCCTTCTGTTTTAGGTGTGCTAAAGCTGACTGGGAAGAACTCCAAAATGAAAAAGGAAAACCAAATGCATCCCGGAAAGAGTTGCCCACTTTGGATACTTATTCTGACCCGAACAGGTTCAAATTTGTTAAGGTTGATGAAGCACGAAACCCAGTCAGGGATGTTATGAATAATAAAATTGTAATGACTGTCGTTGGCAAAGATTATTCGTATATTTGCAAGGTTAGAGGCTGCCGACACACCATTTTCAAAGAAGCAGGGGAAGCAGAAGTCCCACCAATACCTATGAAAGAAGATTTAAGAAAAAAGCAAATCTTTTAATCAACGATTAAAACTTTTAATCACTGATTAAAACATTCGTGCACAAACCGTGGCAGCAACTATTTCAAATCTAACTCCTTTCAAGAAAGGAGATCCTCGAACTATTGAGTGTGCCAGAAAAGGAGGACTTGCATGCGTTAATAAATATCGCCAGCATTGGGGGTATTTGAAAGAACTCAAGAAACAAAAACGAATAACCCCCAAAGATATGAAACGGATCATTGAGATCATGGATGACCCGGATGTTTCGGTTGCGGATCTTTATCTTTTTGCCGACGAACTAAAAAATAAGCCGGGGACGTCTACACAAACTTTGATTAATTTGATGGACAAATTTATTGCATTGCACAAACTCCGTCACGGAGAAAAGTTGCAGATCGAGACTAAAAACGTAAATGTCAATATCGATGTTACCAAAGAAGAATTTGATGGACTCTGTTCCCGATTCGGACAAGGAAAGTCTGTTTATGATGTGGTGGATAGAGAAGATAACAAATCTGAAACTACATGATTATCAAATTGCTTTTCTCATCGACTGTCTGGTTTCTAAACGGGTCGTAGGCGTTTTTGCGCGTCAGTCAGGCAAAACAACGATATGTTCAGCGTTTGCAGTATTTTATGCTTTGCGTAAAGAAAAACGAACCGTGCTTGTTATTGGTCCGACCGATAGACACGTAAGTATTTTTGCCAAACGTATGCAAGATTACTTGACGGCTCCACAGGTTCAGCCATACGTCCTACGCTCGACAGCCCGCCACATAGAATTCAAGAACGGGAGCGAGATTAAGGCAATGACTACCGGTGATTCGGGGGATAACATTTTGGGGCACACAGCCGACATGATAGTTCTTGAAGAAAGTAGTTTGATCAAAGATACCATTTATACTCGGATTATATTTCCCATGGTAATGGCTCGCAATGCAACGATAATCAAAATTGGCACTCCCAGGGGTCGCAACCATTTCTATGAATCGTATCGAGACAAAAATTATAGATCGCATAAATATAATTATACGTGGTGTCCTTCGTTCACCAAAGAAATTTTGGAGGAGTATAGATTGACGGCGACTCAGCTAGAATTTGAGACCGAGATGAATGCGAACTTTGTAGAAGACGCGGATACATATTTCAAGTGGTCTTTGATTGAAAGTAGTATCTCCGACATTCAGCAATATCCCGAGTACACTGTTCACCCCAAATCAGAATTTTTTCTGGGTGTAGATTTTGCATCCAAAGGTTTGGATGAGTGTGTGTTCATTGTAATAGAGCGACCATTCACTGAACCAAATATGTTATACGTTAGACTGATTGATTCAATGAAACAAAATAAATTGACGGAGGCAGTAGGCCATATTCAACATTTGGATTCTATCTGGCATTTTAAGAATATTTGTGTTGACCAAACTGGAATGGGTGAGATGCCAACCGAACTGTTGAGGACTAAATGGAGTGGGCGGGTTATTGGGGTAACATTTACTCAGCAATCAAAAGAAGAAATGTATGCCAACTTGCAACTGAAAATGGAGGGCGGGGTCCTCAAATTCCCCGACCACAAAAAGTTAGTGTATCAGTTATTGGATTTGAGATATGAACGGTCTGTGAACGGCCGACTTAAGATTTCGCACAGCGAAAGAGGTCACGACGATTTCCCGACCGCTCTGGCTCTGGCTGCATGGTGTATGCGACCAGCTGCATTTGGGTACCAATACGCCGGTGTTGCGGGGGCGAGCTGGGATTAGTCAACAAATTATATATTTTGGGGGGAACTTTTATAAATCGAAATAACATAATCCACAATTAGTTCAAATCTCCCGTTTCATAATCATGGCAATCTTTGATTGGTTTAGAAAGAGTAGTGAGACGAAAGTATACAATTCTAGTTTTGCAATAACTGCGCCAAATACCGATATTAAGGAACAATTCAAGGGCGAAATAAATAAACGCGGATCACCTATTTCTAGTTTGCGAGAGGATATTGGCGAGGAACACCCATTCGATTTCAAACTTACCGAGGACCTGTACAAAAAGTTTGGGTTCGTTACTGGTGTCATTGACAAGTACGTTGATTTCGTGGTGGGTCCGGGATTTTATGTTGTTTCCGAGGACGAAAGAGCCAAAACAATAATCACCCAGTTTATGCACGATATGAATTTTGATACTTTGCTAAGGGGATGGGTCAAAGAAGCATTGATCAAAGGTAACGGTTTTTTGGAGTTGGGTGGTAAAAAGGATCAGCCTCCGACGGGCGCCAAGGTATTGGATGCGAATTATATTTATGTCAAGCGTAATGATTTTGGAGATGTTGAGAGGTACACCCAATACCGGGGGCGGATATCCAAACTGATCGTCTTTGATCTAACCCAGATTGCCCACATCAAATTCAATAATTTGGCGGATGACGCGTATGGGATTGGTCTAGTCTATCCGGCACTGAATACTATTAACAATCTTCTCGGTAATGAAAAGGATATGCATATGTTGATGCGGAGGAAGGCAAACGCTCCCTTCCATGTTAAGGTGGGGAATATAGAACATAACATAATGCCTACCAAAGACCAGATCTCTCAGCTAGGCAAAGATTTGGAATGGTTGCATAACAAACATGAATGGGTTACAGATGCTGCGGTCGAGATGAAGGTGTTAGACTTTGGGAATATTGGTGAGAAGTTTGATGCTATCAATCGGTACGACCTCGACATGTTATTCTTCACGTTCCAGGTTCCGGAAGTATTGATGGGCCGTGGTTCAATCCCCGAGGGGTTAGCCAAAGTTCAATTAGAAGCCTTCGAACGTCGAATTCAAAGTATGCAGGCCGAGATAGAAAAGATAATCGAAACCCAAATCTTTAATCGGGTGTTGGTTGCAAACGGAATAACCGCCCATGTTGAGTTCGAGTGGGGGCAAGAATCCGAGTCTCGGAAGGTTCAGCGTATTGACTCGATTACTAAAATCTTGCAATTGTTTAGTCTGCAACCGAAATTAAGAACAATGTTAGAATCCGAGCTGGCTGTTTTATTGAACCTAGATTCCGAGATTTTGATGGATCCAGAGGAGGAACGCGAATTCGAAGAAACCCAACCCCAACCAATCGTGCCCGGCAGTAAGAGATCGCGGGAATCGATCCCGGGAAACAATTTTGTTGAATATTTGACTGAGGTTGATGAATATCCTTTGAAAGAGTTTGTTGGGTTCAATTATTTGGAATATTTGAAAAACATATTTAAGTTCATAGAGAGCAAAGAATTCCCTAAACGTGAGTATAAAGGTTTTGAATTTGTGCCTGGTACAGAACAGAAAGAGTGGCGTGAAGTTATTATAAGTTATGATTTGCATGACAATTTGAGCGAGAAACAGATTAATAGATTGCGGCTGGTACTTAAGAACGGATTGGGAGAGGGTGCAAGTATCCGTCAGATAGCAGCAGATATTAAAGATGCAGTTAAGCCTGAGCAGATAGGTAACTTGAGCACTGAATTTCGTAGTTTGCAATTGGCAAGAACCGAAGTAGTTAGGGCCGCAAATGAAGGCGCCTTGAAAACGTATTCGGATCAGGGGATTAAACGGGTTGAATGGATTTCCGGGGGTTCGGAAAGAACCTGCGCTCGATGCGAGTCGATGAATGGCAAACTCTTGAGTTTGGAGGATGCAAAGGAACAGATACCTGTTCATTCGAACTGCAGATGTAATTACGTGCCAGTAATGAAAGGGTGAGATAGTGCAACAAAGACCTAAATGCGATAATCCGAAATGCGAGAACGGGGCGTTAATATTTTATGGAGTTAAAAAGTTGTGTGGAGATTGTTGTATGAAATTGGAATCAGTGAAACAACGCGCATATGATCAGTTATTGGAGGAAGCAAATGAAGAATTGGCAAAGTAGAGTGGTGTGCCCTAATTGTAATGCAGTAACGTTAAGATCGCCCAATTCAGGAGACTTTGTTCATGACTGTGCGACTGATCCGAAATCGATTACTGCTGTGCGGCAAGATGATATCCCCCGACGAAACACTATTACCGATAGTGATGGGACTACTACGTTTCAATTAGCAGAAATGATTTATGGGGGCGTAGAAAATAAGTTGTGGGGGACTAGAGCGGAATTAGAAGGAGAAAATGTCGATCCACGAAATGTACGTGGGAATCGTACCGAGACAACATCTGCTCGAAATCATTTCGAATATTTAGATCAGGATTCAGAGGAATAAAAGAATGTCATACCATGTTAGGACTCAAGAAATAAGTATGTCGACGGGAGAAAGTGGATCTGCCGAAATCTTGAGTTCACATATTAATGGACAATTGTATGGTTTTTCGTTTCAGTCAGATAAACAAGTAAGTTTACGTTTATCGTTATCAGACTTAGATGTTTCCCTATACGAGCAAAGAGCAATCCAAGGAGAAAGGTATATTCCGTTATTGGCCAGAGCACATTCTGATAACGGAGAAGTATACAACTTTGCGCAAGTTCCATGGTTTATCGATGATTCGATAAAAATCTTTGTGAAGGGGTCTGTGCAGAGTTTAATTAAAATAAAATTATTTTATTTGGAAGATTAAAAATGCCTGAAGTATTATTGACGGGGGATGGGCTGGGGTATACAGCGAAGATTGACAAATCAGGAGCTTTGTTTACCGTTGGTAGCATTGTTAGTATGCCCTCGATCACTCTTGGCTCCGTGGACGTTCAAATAGGTGCCGTAGAAATCCGTGACCAGGGAAGTGATAATAGGGCGACAGTTGCGGGTTCTGCGTTATTCGTGTTTGGGACCACTGGCAGTTTTTTTTATAACTCGGTTTCAAGTATTACAAGTGGTGCTGATTCGGCAATTGGTAGTGTTGTGTCAACCGGTAGCTTTTATTTGTTGGGGTGGGAGGCCGGAGGAACTGCCGAAGCCAAGTTTAGATTGAAGCGGGGGGCAACTGTGATGAGTACTCTCCGTAATAGTACCGCCCAACGTTATATTTCCAGGGATTTTATGTATCCCGTTCATTTCAATAGTGGGACGGTAATAACTGTTACAGGGGAACACGGAGAAACTTTAAGCCAAAACTTTGAAGCGACTTTGTGGTACAAACTTATATAATTGTGAGAATAGATTTAAGAATCTGAAGTTATAATTTATTGTTGTGAGGCTAATAAATGGGAGATATTGGAGATATTAATCACGAAACAAACGTATTGGTTCGGCGTTTGGAATTAGATTTGGAAGATAAAAATATTACTAAACGCGAAATAAAAGTGCAACAAGAGAAAGCTGCACAACAATCGCGCAGGTATGATGTTGAGCTTATGAAAATCGATATTGAGATTAGAAGGTTAGAAAACGAACTTAAGCTTCATAAACAAAAATTGGAGGGGATAAATAATGGCTGATTTTGCAAGTAGGTTGCCTACTGAAAATTTAGGTTCGGTAGCAGTTACATCACAAGCAGTTTGGGTAGGGGTAGGTTCTGTTCTCGTCACCGGGTCAGTAAATTTAGGAGCAGCAATGGTTGCATGGACGGGAGTAGGTTCAACTCTTGTCACGGGGTCTGTTAATCTTGGAGCGGCAATGCCCGCGTGGACTGGTGTTGGTTCCGTCTTAACCACTGGTTCGGTTAATATTGCCGGGAATCCTGGAGTTTGGACTGGAGTGGGATCTGTACTTGTTACAGGGTCTGTAAACATCGCGAACGATATTAACGCTCAGTTTGGTCAAGAAGCGGGCGCAGTTGTAGATTATTCCACTGCTTCGGCACTGGCTGCAGCGGGTAGCAGTATTCATTGGTATAAACCGACCGGAAGTTTTTATGTATTGGGAGTCAAAGGGAGCTTCAGCGGTAAAGGGAAGGTAGTTGTTGGTACGGGAAGTCCAACATCAACAAATAAAGTTGTGTCGTTTAATAGCACCGCACATCCCGACTGTGATATCGCCTTCCCGGATACGATGGGTTTATACATTGGATCGAACACTTTGTTACAAGTAGTTAGATTCAATCGCGAAGCAACAGATGCGCAAGACGTATACTCGACTGTTTTCGGGGTGAACAACCCATAAAATTAATTTAATTTAATTTTATTTTTTTTCATATTTATGGCAGACTTAACAGCATTTCAAGCCGCGGATCCGGTTACACCAGTTACATCTGGTGGTGCATTGTTGTTTGATAGTACAGCGGGCCTTATAACGGGAAGCGTCGTAGTACCGAACGCAGTAGGATCGGTTGCAGTAACTACTTCTCCGTTGACTGTTAGTGGTAACATGATTTCTTTGGGCTCACCAGGTTTCAAGTTAGCGCAAAGTAGTACCAGTGGAACGTTTAAGTCTGTCTGGGATCCCGGGGCGAGCAACAAAGTAGAAATCCATGGCTGGGATATTTCGTCCCAGGTAGCAATGCAAGTTATTGTAAAGATCAGCGGGGCCTCGACTGTGGCCGTACAACAATATCATATTCCTGCGTCTGGTGTTTTGATTAAAACGTTTGTATCCCCGATAGCTCCGGGCGCGAATGCACAGATATTTGGGTTTGGTCAGACTGCCGCGGGTAGTGTTGACATGGTTGTATATGGTCGAGCAATATGATTGAACAATTCGAGTTAGAAGACGGCAAAGAGCATGTTATATTGACTGGTTCTGGTATCGACGTTAGACTTGCGTATTGGGTAACCAATAAAGGAAACATTTACAGGGCAGTAGGGAGATGCCAGCCCGGAAATTGTTGTAATACCGAGAATAACCGAAATTGTTGTGAAGAGTATGGATGTCCGTTCCCTCATGACGGAAAGAAAGAATGTCCTTCGTTCGGTACTTCGTGGAAATTAGAGAACGGAGAATTCGTGTTTACTAAAAAAGCGTTGTGGAGACACACCTGGATTCCGTTGGCGTACTTACTTTATCCTTTGCCAGAAACAACCGATTTATTTATTCCCGGATGTAAAGTTAAATACGAAAAAGTCAAATAACCATGGTAACGATAAATATTGGGAGTATTGGTAGTGGGGCGAGACAAATTTCGTCTTCGCTCGAGTCTGTTCAACACGGCATTCAAAGAAGTGGTGTTGGTTTTTGGGCATTTTACCAATTTGGCTTTTCCACTGGTTCTTTTTTTGGTAATGAATATAAAGAAAGTCCAATAGGCGAATGGGCGGGGCCAATCGAAAAAACTCTGTTTTACGGAGCAGGAGATAATGAATTTGCTGTACAAAAAGTTTTGCAAAGTGGAACAACTTTTTATTTGTTTGGGGATCTGAGGACATCTTATTATGCTTCAGGCCCAATGATAACTTGGACGATTCCCTCTTCTGGCGTGGTGGCAACTTCGGGGGCAGTTCAATGGATCATACAAACGAGTGGTCATGACAGAGATGCATATCAAACAGCAATGCTTTCATCCGACTCTAACTTTTGGGTAGCCAAGGGAAATATTTTGAAAACTGAGAATGTACACGGCGTCGATGTGTTTACTTCTGCGATTCAAGTCTTTAGAAACCCCAATAATTTGGATATTAGCGGCGCCGCATTTAACAAAGTTAGTTTTACTACGGGTAGCCAAACTACAGATTCCACTCGGCAATTTTATTCGTTAGCAGCACTTCCGGGAGGCAGTGCGCTTTTAGTCTATGGAAGACCAAATACAAATTCAACCAGTAGTTTTGTTTCTGTTGGCAGCGCTGTGCACTATCGCGTCATTGATAGCGGCCTAGGTCTGGGCACCGAACAATTGTTTGATGCAGAGGGATTTGAATTTGGGAATGTCCTAACTCAATTAAATAAAGGAATGATCAATTGTATTCATGATACAAATTATAATGCTCACGTTGCTTGGTTGGGTTCTGGATCCCCCCACAATATCTATTACAAAAACTTCACTGGCGGGGCTACGTTAGGGGTTCGAAGAACGATAGCAACTGCATCTGGTTTGAGCCAACCCGCGATTACGATAGATAACACCGATCAGACGGCATATATCGTATACGCATCTCATTATGCCGGGCACGTGTACATTGTTAGTGGTGGGAGCCCGTGGTCTTCTTTTGGAATTATTGGGAGTGTCTCTCAAACATTTTCGAATTTAAGTATAACCGTTGGAACTTTTTTTCCGAGCATTACAGAACCTTCACAATCTAGTGGCACCATTTCTTTTTTAGGGATGGGCTCGCCAGTTGCGACTGGATCTTTTCCTTTGTTTGTATATTACGATTTCATGATAACTGGGGCGGCGTTAACTACAGATTTTCATCCAATGCATTTGATTTCCTACAATTTCTAGAAAAATTTATATAATTTCTTGGATACATTTAAAAATATAAAATATATTTTATATGGCTATGCCGATGAAACCTCATAAAGGAGAAATGGAATCTGATTTCATGGATAGGTGTATGGCAGAGATGAGCGAGGATAAGTCTCAGGATCAGAAAGCAGCGATTTGTAAGTTGGCCTGGAGTAAAGATCATAAAATGGAATCGGTTGTTAACCAAAAATTAATTTATTCTGTACCAATTGCCGAATCTGCAAGACTTAAGAAAGATTTTGTTATAAAGGGTGTGGCAATTAATGAAGTAACAACGAGGAACAATGTCCGGTATGTTGCCGAGGAACTGGCAATGTCCGCCCAATCTTTGAGAGGTAAACCTTTGCTTAAAGATCACAATAATTCTATTGATGCTATTGTTGGTCGGGTAATGGAAGCATCATTTGATCCTATTAATAGGAATATTCAGTTTGAAGCACGAATCGTTGACAAAAAAATCCAAGAAATGATTGAAGATGGGCTGGTAACTAACGTTTCTGTAGGAGCAATGGTTCGTGAACTGGCTAAGGCGGAAGAAGAGGGTGCTGATTATATGGTTGCGCGAGGAATTGAATTTGTGGAACTGAGTTTGGTTTCGGTGCCTGGAGACCCCAATGCAGGATTTGCAATGGCAATGTCTGAAGCATTTGAAATGAACGAAAAAACGCAGAATGAAATTTTTGTAGCGGATACTTCAATAGATCTACGCATTAAACTCAAGGAGGAAAGTACGATGGCTGAGGAAATAAAAGAACAAGTAAAACCTGTAGACGATGTAAGAACAATGTTTGCAGAATTTAAAGACGAAATAAAAAAAGAGTTAGTCCAGTTGAAAGCGGAACTAGAAAAAAAAGAAACAGTGGTTTTGGAAGAAGCAGACGACGAAGAGGATGAAGAAGATGCCAAAGAAAAAAAAGAAGACGTGGCCGAAAAAATGAAAGGATTGGTGGGCGGAATGGAAGAAAAAAATGAACAATTCGAAGATTATTTAGGTATTGACAAGGTTGGAAACAAATTTACGGTGTATGCTGAATTTTATCCAACTAAATTGAAAAATTTACAGGCGAGGAGGTAATTAAAAAATGGCAGGAGCAGGAATAGGAAACGCAGCAGGCCTCGTAACAGTATTTGATGGCGGAAATCCAAGAATTATTGGCGGATATGCGAGATCTAATATTAGCGGGGGAGCTTTTGTATTTGCGAGTGGAGCGGATAACGTAGTAAGTTCCGGTTTGAATAGTTTCGTAACGGGCGATGTTTTGTTTACAACAGATGCAAGCGGAGCACAATTTAATGGAATCTGTGTCCAATCTGCGGGAAGTAATTCACCAGTTGCAGTTGCAACAAGAGGATGTTATATTTTGGTGGCAGATGGAACAGTAACTGCAGGATATAAAGTTAAATGCGACGGAAGTAATTCAGTAGCGAATATTGGATCAACAGCAGACGCATTAGCAAATGGACCGTCCATTGCAATTGGTAGAGCTTTAACAAATGCGGCAAGTGGCGGATTTTGTATAGTTGATATTCAAGGATGAGGAGGATAAAGATGGCCGAAATGAAATACGTAAAAGAATTGTTGGCAACAGGGGCAGGTACCGAAGGGCAACTATTGTTACCTCGTAAAATTTATGATGCTTTGATCGAAGAAGTAGATAAATTTTTATTACCAAGAAGCGAGGCAGCATTTGTAATGGGTCCTGGAGATATTCCTGGGTCAAGTGTAGATATTGATTTAGTAACAGCAGATACTATGGATATACGAGAAGTACCAGAGGGTGCGGAAGTTCCATTAGATCAGGCTTCATATACTAGTATAAATCTGAAACCAAAGAAATATGGGGTAGCTTTGCGAATTACTCGAGAGTTGTTAGAAGACGCCAAATGGAATCTTCTACAGCACAATGTAAAGATTGCGGGTAGAAGACTAGCAGAGAACGAAAATTCGTTAATTATCTCTCAAGCTTTGGATGACGCAAGTAACACGGTTTCTGGTGGCGCTGCAATTACGATTGCAAATATTACAAGAGCAATGCAATATTTGGAAGATGCAGATTACACTCCGACAACCTTCTTGGTTGGTTTTGAAGTATTAAACGATCTTAGAAATATTGATACTTTTGTAGAAGCAGACAAATTGGGATCACGGGAAATGTTGGAAACTGGTTTCGTTGGTAGATTGTACGGCATGAATGTACTTCGATGTAGTACAAACGCCGGAATGACTGCAACAAGTTCGTACGTCTTTGATAGAGAGCACGCGTACGTAATCGCGGAAAAACGACCAATCAGCGTCGAAAATTTTGAACTTCCAGCATACGACATGAGTGCGTCAGTAGTAACTCAAAGAATTTTGCCGGGCGAGCTCAGAGCAGCAGCAATATCAAAGGTGACAACTTCATAAAGATAATATATTTTTTTTTATTATCTTTATTGTTTCCAAATATAGGAGGTTTATAAAATGCCAAAAGGATTAAGAGAGGGATTAGGCTTTGAAGAAGCAATTGTTGGGAGTGAAGCGGGGCTAACAACCGCAAACGTCTTATTTACAGGCAGTGTTACATCATTCGCTGAATTTAGTGGATTAAACGCATTTCTTGCGGGGTCTGTCCAGTGTGATAAGATCATGGGAGACGTACAAGTTACCGGTCTTAACGTTTTTGCGGCAGGGTCAATGCAAGCCGATAAAATAATCGGAGATGTTCAGTTATCTGGTCTTGACGTATTCGCAGCTGGAAGTGTTCAGGCCGACGTAATTGTCGGAGACGTTAGAATATCTGGTCTTGACGTATTCGCAGTAGGTAGCGTTCAAGCAGATAAAATAGTGGGAGACGTTCAATTATCAGGTCTTGACGTATTCGCAGCAGGAAGTGTTCAAGCCGACGTAATTGTCGGAGACGTAGTGATCTCTGGTGTAAACGTTTATGCAGCAGGGTCAACATTGGCTGCAGGTCGACGTTTGAGTTCTGCAGGTACCGGAAGTCCAGTTGTATGGGGCAGATTAGTTCAAGCGGGAAACGGTACAACCAGTGCAGGATCGATATTGTGGGTTGCATTCCCCGTTGCATTTAGTGCTGCACCATTTGTAGCATTGACAATTGCAAACGATGACGACGGCGATGTTGGTACTTTGCTTGGTAGTCCGCTGGTTGCGGGCAGTGTTCGCGTAGTAAGTGGTGGCGCCAGCAAAAATTTCAATTGGATTGCAGTAGGTCCGGCTTAGAAATTTGTTTAATTTTATTTTTTATTATTATTTGTCCCGCCTAAGAGCAAAGCCTAGACGGCGGATAAGGGGGTTTAAAATATGGTTCGAGAATCGAGGATTAAGTCATATGATTTTGGGGCGTTCACGCCAACTTCTGGTACAAATAGAGTAGCATATACTGATAATCCGTTAAATGGGGAATTGTTAGCTATTGAAATAAAATCGGATTCTACCGGGAGTATTTATTTGTATACGAGCGGAGTCAATGAACAAGTATGGGCCAGAAATAGTGTAAGTGGGAATCTTGCAATTATCGATTATCCGTTTGTATATGGGGTCACTAATGCTGCAGCAACAGGATCACCGCAAGCAGTCTATAACCGAGTATTGAACAACAAATTGTGGTATAGTGGTTTGGGTTTTGAAGGTGGCTCAGTAATCTATTTCAGTGTTAAATATAGGTGATTATAAGTGGGAAATTGGTCGTTAGGTAGCGTCTCTGACCAGGTGCACAACTTTGTAGAGGGAGTTCCAAGTAGCGTTAGTGGTACTCCAATGCTTGCATTAGCAGACCGAAAACGACAATTTGTTGAAAATTATATCGATGTCGCCATTGGCAGTAATTCCATTGGGATCTCCCACCAATCAATAATTTTAAATCTGACAATTGCTGAAACTTTGAGATCAATGAATTTGATTGGCGCAGATGTTTCATCCATATCTTTGGGAGATCTATCAATTTCCAAGGGGGGAGAATCTAATCTGGAAGTATCTGCCGTGGCCTTTGAGAAAAGAGCAATGGAAGAATTAAAAGTAATCGGATGGGGGGCGCGGTATTATAAAGCGCTAGGGTGAAACATGGTATTATTACAATTCGTTGGGAAGGGCGACCCTGATTATTCTATTTATGAAATAATAGATTTTCCGAGGCACATGGTGGATCGATTACTAGATTCTGGGAACTGGAAAATTGTAGACCCGGACGAAGAATCTTCAAAAAGAGTGAAAGAGATGGTTCGGTCTAGTTCAATAACGAAAGGCCCCAAAACCAAATTATAAATATAAAAGCTTATGGTAACTGCATCATCGGTCGGATCTGAAGTATTAGGACTTATCAAGGAAGCGGGTAGGCCCGTGCGAATCCGAATATATGCCGAATCGGGGGCGAGCGCAGGGTATGACGATGACGTAACCTTTATTTCTGGGGCTAATACGTGGACTTCGGGAATAATTTCTCCTCTTGACACACGCAAGGGGAGTTCTGAGGCAATGTTAGTTGAACAGGGAAGATTGTTTTCTAACGATAAAAAAATGTATCTTTTGGGGGAAATTAATACCTCCGGAGCAGCAGTTAAAATTGGGATCGGTTCTCCCCCCGACGAAGAATATTATATTGTCCCTGAAGGAGTCACGGCATGGGAATTGGGCGGGACCAAAGCATATAAAAAGTTATATTTACGCGTTTTAACCAATGGTTCGTTTGTCGGAGAATAGTAATGGTAAAAGTACCTTCCTCAATGTTTCGTAGCAAGGAACCGTTCGTAGAGGTAACTATTCTTGGTGTTGCAGATGTACAACAAATGTTGATGAGACAAGGTATAATGTTGACTGCAGGGGTCGAATCCCAAATATTAAGAAGTGCGCAGTATGCTGCTTCCGAGGTCCAGGAGAGTATAATTGGTAATAGGGATGAAATTAAATCCGTAGACACTGGCAGGTTTGCTAACAGTATCCAGGTACAGATAGAAGGAGCTCATGCAATTATTTCTTCTCCGGTAGAGTATGCAGTCGCCCTCGAATACGGAACCACTAAAATGCCAACTCCTCGCAAACATTTCCGTAACACTGCGGTGAGAATTGAGCCAGTGATAAAAGAACAGTTTGAAAAGGTCGTAAAAAAGGTTGTGGGCAATAAAGGCTTACTCTCTCCAAATATAGATCTCGAATTAGTTTGAATTATATAATTTCAAAGATATATTTAAAAATAAAGAATTCTTTATTCTACGCGTTCTCAAGCGAGAGAATATATGAATTTAGCCAAGCGAGGTGAGATAAGATCGTAGCCACAGCAACTGTATTGCAGGACAGTGTATTGTTCATACGTAACGATCTTTCTAGCAATGTTACAGATCCTATTGCGGGTTCTCGTTCGGGTCGTGATCGTTTTGTCAGGACTTCATATCCAAAAAGGCCCGTTACTTATCCTATTATCACAGTAAGATGTACCGGTATAAAAGATGTTTCAAGGTTAGGAATGAGATCAGAATTACACTGGCTCAGAATACCAATCGAAGTAAGAATCTGGGCCAGAAATGAAAAAGAACGCGACGATTTAACGCAGGACGTATATAACAGATTACGGTCCAATCAATTTGGTGGCGGGGCGTCGAGTTCGGATGACGAAGAATTACATGACTTCCTTTTACAATCTTCGGTGTTAGTGGACGAAGAAGGGGAAGGCGGAATTAAAAGTTGTGTAATGTTATTTTCATATTCGTTTATAGCGGGGTCATAACTTTGCAAAGAATAAGTGGGTCAAAAATAAGACCAAAACTAATGGAGGATTGATATTTATGGGAAGATTTTTGGGCGATCAAGCAAGCACAGTATTATTTTATGAATCAGGAACTTATGGAAACAAATCGGGGCCGCAGTGGCCAGGGTTAGTAACAGAAAATGAAATAACCGAAAACGTTAATGTGAGTTCGTTACGGTACGCGGGGACTTTGAATAGGAACGTGGACCAATATATCGATGGCCCCCTAGACTTTACAGGGAGATTAGTGTGTCATCCCCAAAATTTCAGGTGGTTTGTATTTGCAATGGGGAGTGTAGTTGACGCAGGTAGTCCATCACCATATACTCACGTTATTTCAGAACTCAATAATGGGAGTTCGAGCCAATTTATTTCCGGAACCAAAAATCCGTTTACGAGTTTCCAGATCGAAGATGCACAGAAAGCTCCAGGAACTGGCGTCAATTTCGTACGGACAGTACAAGGAGCTGTAGCAAATGTTACTAGGTTGAGTGCTGGTGAAGGAGAGCTAGCAAACCTCGAAATTGAATACGTTGCTCAAAATGTACTTTTTACTAGCGGAGCTTTAACTGCAGCAACAGAGGATACAACTCGACCGTTCCAGTGGCGAGACTTTTTAGTGCACATTCCTTCGGGGACGGTCTTTACTGAAATAAAGGACGTTTCTTTGGAGATCAATAACAATTTTGAAGCGCCTCATTATCTGAACGGTTCTCGGGTAATCGATGCTCCAATTGCATTAAATAGAGATTATACTCTGTCTCTGACTTTGCACGGTACCAGCGAACGAACAAAAACACTTTACGACCAATATTTCCTTGGGGGATCAACCTTTAACGCAATGCTGGCAGTCTCTGCATCTACTGGAAGCCGTGAAGGATTTTTCGTGATGAGTGGTTGTAAATTGGTTGAGATGAGCGCTCCGACGAGAGCAGAAGGAGTTCAGGAACAATCAGTAACGATCCGACCTCAGACAATGGTACTCAATGTTAACGACACGGTTTTCAAGTATGGGTTTTAGAGGGTGAAACGGTATGACTAGTTTATCCAAAAATAGTTGTCTTTTCTCTCGGGATGAGAAGGGCGAACTTTTGCCAATCGAGGTAGAATTAGAATCTTTGGAAGACAAACCAAAGATTAAGATTCTGCCATTGACCAAGGGCGCCCTTAATAAATTGTTTATAGAGCAAGCAAAGGGGACTGACCAAGACGCCGAACTAATTTTGAAGCATTGCAAAGAACCTTCCTTTACGGAAGACGAACTTAAGCACATGAAACCAAAAATAATGACTGCAATAATTACAGCGATTCTTGCTGCTTCATTAGACGTCTCTCAACAATCTTTGAATGAAAAGACTATTAAAAGTATCGAAGATAATCAAAAAAAAACGAACTTTGGGAAATAATTGAGCAACAACAGAATGATGCAGAAATACAACGTATCACATTTTTGCATAAACTAGGGTATACATATTTCGAAATCCCAAAATTAACAATTTCGGAAATAAATGTGTTAGTGTCCGCGGAGAATGAGCGCATTAAAAAAGAAAATCGCGAATACAGACAACAAATGGCAAGAATGAAATCAAAGAGGAAATAATGGCGGGAATATT
>C687J35021_10001571_pt1 | contig 17290 bp, 10 predicted proteins | sample RifCSPhighO2_12_FD_35021 | JGI IMG/M metagenome (IMG submission 35021)
CTGTTGACAGATGCCGACAATGATAAAGACGACGATAAGAACAAGATTACCATGATGACCATTCACTCGAGTAAGGGATTGGAGTTTCCGCACGTGTTTTTGGTTGGTTTGGAAGAAAACCTGTTTCCATCACAGTTATCTATCAATTCACGAACTGAACTGGAAGAAGAACGGCGTTTGTTTTACGTGGCCGTAACCCGTGCTGAAAAAACCTGTACCATTTCGTATGCGTCTTCGCGGTTCCAATGGGGAAACCTGGTTTCTTCGGAGCCAAGTCGTTTTATTGCCGAGATCAATCAGGATTACCTGACCTTTGAAAATCCTTATGGTTCTTCGATGGGCGGCGGACGATCATTGAACTCGGGCCGGCCGGTTACCGAACGTGGTTTTGTGGGCGGCTTGAATAAAACAACAACGGCACCTTCGGCGGGCTCCTTGAAAAGCCTGAGTGATCTGAGCAACAAACCCGCTACTTCAGAAGCGATGAATTTAGACCTTAAAGTAGGCTATAACGTAGAGCATGACCGCTTCGGAAAAGGAAAAGTAACCAAACTGGAAGGAACGGGCGTTGACAAAAAAGCAACGATCTTTTTCCCGCATGCCGGCGCGAAAACCTTATTATTACGTTTTGCAAAACTGACTGTTTTAGAAGATTAACCAACAGACCATGAAAAAAATAACTTACTGCTTTTCATTGCTTTCCGTGATTGTATTCTCTTCGTGTGAATTCAACAAATCGGCAAAGGTCGATTTGACCACCGGTTTATCCTCTAAAGGATCAGGCATTCGCTGCGATGATGTTTTCCTTATGGTGAACGAAGAAAAAATATACAGGAATCAGTTTGTTTTCGGCGAGGCCTTTCAGATCAATTTTAACATGATTGAAGGCTTAAAAAAAGTCGAAGGTGGTGTTTTCCCCGGAATGAAGCTCCTTATTCTTGACAAGCAGGGTGATACCGTTATTTTCAACCCGGATCTGTATGCCAATTTTACTGAACCGACAACGATCACACCATTGATGCTCAAAACTAAAATCACCATCGGGAGTCCTTTTCGGTCAAATCGTTCCTACACGGCAACCGTTCATATATGGGACAAAAAAGGAAAAGGTACTTTCGATACGAAATTTGAGTTCAATACTATCCCTAATAACGCAATCAACATGCGTAATACGGGATTACAGTCAAATGAAATCTATTTGTATGATAAGGATAACGATATGGTGATCCCATCCAGCAAAATTCCATCTAACAAAAATGTAATGCTTGTTTTTGAGGATTTGAAAGGATTGAAATCGGCGAATGGAGTTTATGAAATCGGTATGCGTATGGTTATTGAAGACAAAAATGGTGAACTGATCCTCAGTGAAGATGATTTGCTTGAAGGCCAGTCAATGACTGTAACAGAACCAAACCGGCAGATTTTCGGAAGTTTTTTCCTGCCCGGGAGCATCAAAGGGCCAGTACAACTTGAAGTGATCGTTTGGGACAAAATCGGAAAAGGGAAAATCACAGCGATGGCTAAACTGGATCTGGAATAGTTAAACCAAAATCCATAATTAACTCATTCATAACTGGTTTTCAATTTCCCCAACCTTTCGGCAATTCCTGCTTTTCAACAAAACGATCCTTTAAAGGCAGCCAGTCATGCATCACAATTTTAGTGATTCCTAATTCATCGAATTTCTTATCGATGGCCGATTGATGATGTTCTTTTGAATAGATAAACAACTCGGATGCTTTGGTATCGACAATTAAAACACCCGGGTACGAACCTGCTAATTTGGGCCAATATTCATTCGTATTTTCAAGAACGATAACAGAATCATAAATCCCTACTTTTGATAAGCTGCTAAACTGGAATTGATCTCCAAACAGTTCGAAATCGGGACCTGAAATAGTTGGATTATCAACAATCAACGCCCAATCGTTCAGGTCTGAATTCATTGGTGAAACAACTTCATAGGGCTCCAATAAAGGTACACGCCACAAATCGCCGTCTTTGGAGTAGGAATAGAAATCAGCGGATTCTTCCGACAAATATGAACATGCGGATAAGAATAATATTCCCAGAAAAATCACAGATAATCTCACCCGAAAGAAACGCTTTGGCTACCAAAAAAACAACTCTTGTATTACCCGATCACCAAACGGCTCACCTTTCATTTTTTCCGTCATCTCTACTTTTAGTGCTTCGCTGGTATAATCTTTTCCTTTCTTTTTGGGAGGAGTCAATTGCTCGGGAGTTGGGTTCACAACCTCAACACTTGTTGCGAAAAATACTACGCCACCATCTTCAGTTGCCAAACCAAGTACCGCTCCGGGTAATCCTTGAACTGACTCAGGTCCGATCGTTGGGATGATATCCGTAGTAAACCAAGCATAAATACGAGTAGAATCGTTCTTTTGCCAAATTGCGCGCGTGCACTCGTAACCGGCTATTTTTCTGGTTTTGTCTGTGATTTTCCAGGTGCGGTCTATCTGTGATTTTCCAGGTGCGGTCTACCAACGAATCGGTAATAGTAAGCTGTGTTCCCCACATATCCATAAACACTACGCGTTGATCTTTGGCTCTATTGGCGTAAACCGTATTTTTGACCGTAGCCCAACTCATTTGGTCTTGTTCCTCAGGTGTAATATAGCTAAACATTGAAACCGAATCATTGAAGTACAGTGCGAACTTGTCGGTCTTAATTTTGTCAGCTTCTTTGAGCCATTCACGCATGCGTTCGTCATCAAATTTCTTGAACAAATTCGTTCTGCGTTCGTAGGTAATCTTACCGTACTGTACCAATTGGCCGTGAACCGATTGCACTGTAAACAGCATAATCAGTCCGAGGATAATGCTACCACATTTCATTTTCAACTTCTTTTATGTGATTGTTATTGAATTTCAAGGTCATTTTCGCCATGAAATAGCGGCGAATAACCGTACTTCGCTGATCGACGATTACGTTGTTGTTAACTGTTCGGTAATTACTGATGTTCTGATTCAAAATATCATACGCTTCAATTCCGAAAAGTAAATTCTCTGTTTTCAGGAACGAACGCTGAATGGATGCATTCCAGATCACGTAATTCAGGTTGTAGCTGTTGGTACGTCCGGTATTGATTGTGTACGTTGCATCGGTATTGATAAACCAGCGGCGTGGTAATGTCCAGCTGACATCGGCACTGAAATTGTAATTCGTATACGGCTGATTGCTAAACGTGCTCAGGGAGTTACTTGGCGCATTGTAGTCAAAACTTGCTCCTATACCCAGCATCAATGAATCACCGTTGTAATTAAGATCAACCCCTGACCCAACACCTAAATTTCTGGACAGGTTTTGCTCAAGGTTGATGTAATTCTCAGTCGATGAGTAGTTTCCGTTCAGATTGATATCCATGCGCAAATCTTTTACCTTCTCAATCGGAATACCTGCTCCACCCCAAACAGATCCATAATCAGTGTGGTCAACGTTAATCGCCTGCGAAAGTGTTCTTCCGATAGCATCATAGGTAGTAGAAGTACTAAACGCATCTTTCTGACGTGAATAGTACATTCCCGAGTAAATGTAGAATCCTGAAAGTCCTTTCCACATATTGTAATTCGCAGTGATTGTATGCGAGTAATTCGGTTTCAGATCTGAGTTTCCGATTTGCACGAAGTTCGGATTGGAATTGTCTCGTACAGGCTGCAATTGAGTCACCGACGGCAAACTGGAATTGGTGTTATACTGGATTCTCAAACGGCTCGATTGCGTAAACTTGAACGTCAGGATTACACGCGGGAGTAAGTTTGTAAGTCCTTGATTGATCAACGAATCAGTAAACAGGTTGCGATTGTCAATCCCTATTGTACGAACACGTGTTCCAACAGAAATTCGCGCTTTTGCATTCTCAAAAATACCAAAGGCCCCAACGCGGTGTTGCTGTCTGTCGGTAGAAAACTGATTGGAAAATAACGAATCGATTGTAGTATACTCACCATTTACTGGTGAAAGAGTTGTTTTACGCTGATCATTGTGATTGTCGTAAAACTCATAATCGAATTCGGCCTTAAACTTCTTCCCGATCGGTTCAACATAGTTGACATAACCGGTTTGAGAAAGACTTTCGTAACGATTTTCCTTTTTCTGGTCGAAGCTCGAATTCACCGTTTGTGTTCCGGCATCGATATCTTCGGTCAGCAACGATCCGTCAGAACTATTGTTGTCAGTAGCCACATTATAACGTGCCAACAATTTTCGGTTTTTCTTTTTAAAGTCTTTGTAATAACGGAAAGTTGTATTCATGGAAAGTCCCTCAGCCTCTGAAGCATTATCGATGGTTGTATAACGCGATAATGAATCGTTAAAAGCGCGGAAATCGGTACGCGACAACGATGTTTGGTTAGACTGGTTAACCGTCAATTTCGGTTCGAATTCGATACGTGAAGAAGAATCGAGTTCTTGCGTAAACTTCACGCCAACACTGTGCTGCTTGTACTGTTCTTTTTTGTCGGAAGTAACATCTGTAAAATACGTTGTGTCAGTAAGGTTATACTGGGATCGGCTGTTACCCAGCGTGGTAATTTGATTATCTGCATAAGAATAATTGACACGTACTTTACCGCCTTTCCACAATTTCTGGTCAAGGTAAAAACCTGCTTTAAAAGTTTGCGGGACACCATTGTCTGTGTCCACAGAACCGGAAGTTCCCGAATAATCCGGATCATCGGATTCATTCATCCAGTTTCCACCTTCTTCAAATCCAAACTTAAACAAATCACGGAAATTCAAATCAGCTTTCGGAGTATTGGAACCCAATGCGTAAACGGCAATTTTCTGTTTGCTGTTGTACTTATTCAGGAGTAAATCACCTTCATAAAATCCTTTATTGCTTGGTATAAACCGGTCGAGTCCTCCGGCTAAATTCACTTTACCGAAATATCCTTTTTTAGCTTCCTCCTTGAGTTTGAGATCGAGTACCTGGATTTTTTCATCGCTTCCATCCTCACTGTCTTTTTCGTAAACCTGCACGGTTTCTACTCCGTCGGCTGCGAGGTTTTTCGTGGCGATAGTCGGATCATTCCCAAAGAATTCATCCCCATCTACCAATACCTGACCGATTTCTTTTCCTTGTGAAGTGATTTTACCATTTTCATCGATTTTCATACCGGGAAGCTTACGAATAAGGTCTTCCACTACTGCATTTTCTTTCACCTTAAATGAATCGGCGACGTAAATCAACGTATCACCCCGGTAGTAAATCGGGTTTTTATTGGCGTAGATTACGACTTCGCCAAGGCCGGTTGACTTTTCAGGCATTGGAATCTGGCCCAGGTCAAACGAATTATTTTCGGTGCTTCCCAGGAAATACGAAGTAAAATCTCCATACAGCGGATGACGGATGATCAGTTGAAGTGTATCAATCGGCAATGAAAACGAAAAGGCCCCGTTTCTGTCCGTTCGTTTGAAATCCAGCAAAGTAGAGTCACTCACACGCATGGCCATCACAATGGCATTGTTCACCGGTTGATTAAAATTAGTGTCGATTACTGTTCCGGAAACGGTCATTCGCTGTGCATACGACGAAAAGCAGAGAAGTAATAGAACAAAAAGTAAACGCTGTTTCAAGGATTCTGGGTTTATTTGGTTTAATAATGCAATAGTATGGACTATACCCTTTTGGAGGGATTGATTTGGTAACATCGGCACGAAGATATTATGAATGGAGATAAGTGAGGACTTTTTGTTTGGTTACATTCGTTAAAATTTGTTAGGCAACTTTTTTACATACCATAAATCAGGTACTTTGATATTCCGATCTACCACTTTTGAAGCATGCATCAACTCATTTGATCGAACTGTCCATTATCTTCCCCGAAAATCGATTCAGGTCAAGAAAAGTAAAAAAGAAGCGAGTATAGGAGCACCTCGCTTCTTTTTACTGCATACCGTCTATGATTTTAAAATCACCACCTGACGGACTTCTACTTCTATAACTTTTCGTGGAATTCCTTCTGAACTCACATAGGTCCTGTTCACCAACTTTCCGGTGACAGCAACACGTTTTCCGCTGCGACAGTATTTATTGACAAACTCGGCCGTAGTGCCCCATGCAAACATACTAAACCGATGAATGTGAGCACTTAACCTTGCTGACTCTTCATTGTCTGTCCTCACCGAAAAACGCGTCACCATCGCACCACTTTCAAAGATGGTAACCAACGGATTTTTCCCGAAGTCACCTACAATCGTTACCTGATTTCGAATAGCATTCATTCTTATTTGTTTTAAAGGATGATCAGATCATTGACTTCTATTTCAGAAATCATCTGGCGTTTTCCATTCTCGAGGCGATAAAACCGCGACACCAATTTTCCTTCTATTGCCAGACTTGCACCTTTCGTGCAAAGTTCTTCCAGCACTATTACCCATCTGCCCCAGGCGGTCATGCGGTGCCAGTTTTGTCTGACACACACATTTCCGTCTTCGTCGAGGTACGACTCATTGGTCGAGAGCGAAAATTGAGCGACTTTCTTCCCGCCAGGCAATACCGCAATTCGCGGGTCGGAGGTCATTTTACCAATGAGATTTACGTGATTCATGTGAAATTGCTGTGCTGTAATTGCATGATTATTCATGATGAAGCAGGTTTAATTGGTAGCTTTTGTTGTCAGAACTAAAAATCCACTCATCTCAATTTCTGTACTGAAGCGTTTTTCACCGGTTTTGGTTTCGTAAGATTTGTTCACTAAGCGACCTTCCAATAATACTTCAACGCCTTTGTCCAAATCTTTGACAATACGATCTACCTGTTTCCCCCAGGCAACCACATTGTGCCATTGTGTATTATCTACCCATTCACCATTTTTGTCTTTATACGGTTCACGGGTGGCAATGCTCATTTTGGCAACTTGTGTTCCCGATTGAAATTTTGTGATTTCAGGTTGTTTGCCTAGACGGCCGATCAAACTTACTTTGTTACGTAATGTGTTCATAATGTTTGTGTTTTAAACGTTTGTAAATAATTTGTTTTGTTGTGATCAATCCTAGTAACTGATTGACGATGCAAAGTTGGGGTGGTCTCAAAATCATATTCGGTTAAAATTCAATTACTGTCGAATATTTTTCGTTTGTAACCGGTTATTATCGTTTTTACTATTGATTAACAGGTATTTAAGTGGATAATAATTTTCGGAAAAATCTCCAAAAAAAGTGATTATCTTTAGTCTTATGAAAAAAGTACTCGTCGCAGGAGGTACAGGATTGATCGGAACAGCGTTGGTTGAACAGCTCATCGCACATTCCGGATATTCTGAAATTGATTGCTTGGTGCGGAAGGCCGGTAATTGGACGAATGAAAAAGTGAAAGAACATGTTGTTGACTTCGAACAATTAGCGGAACAATTCCCGGAAACGCCAGCTGATTGTGCTTTTTGTTGTTTAGGAACGACACTAAAAACCGCCGGAAGCAAAGAACGTCAGTACCGGATTGATCACGATTATGTGGTTGACTTTGCACAGCAGTGTTTTAACCTGGGAATTAAACGATTTATCGTGATTTCATCTCTTGGGGCATCGGTGCAAACACGCAATTTCTACCTGCGTACAAAAGGCGATATGGAACGTGATTGCTTGGCAATTGGATTTGAAAGCACTATTATTCTTCGGCCGTCTTTCTTGTTGGGTAATCGCAAAGAATTCAGACTGTGGGAAAAGATTGCAGGCGTTTTAATAAAAGGATTGAGATTCCTTTTCGTCGGAAAGTGGAATAAATATCGTGGTATTCACGTTGACCGAATTGCGCGGCGAATGATTGTACTGTCACTTGCAGATCAGCTTCCCCATTCTGCGATTATTGAATCAGATAAAATCTGATAAGAAAAGCGAAAGCACTCTACCTTTTGATGCATTCAGCCGAGATCGAGGAAATCGGTTTGGGTGGTGATCTTTGCCCGATATTTTAACGTGTTAAGCATTAATTTCGCGTAAATTTCCAAAAAAAGAGGGAAGCAAAACACCTCCCTCTAACATTAAAACGATAGCGCCACTAACTACATTTTAATGATGATGAATTCCGTTCTCCTGTTTTCCTGGTGTGATTCCTCAGAACAAGTCGATTTTACCGGCCCCTCACAACCACAATCATTTTTCAGTTTTGCTTCTCCGTAACCTTTACCATAAATACGTTCCGGATTCTTGATTTTACTTTTAATATATGCCGCCGATGCTTTAGCGCGTTTATCGGAAAGTGATTCGTTTGACTGTATAGAGCCACGACAATCAGTATGAGAACCAAGCTCGATCTGCATGGTCGGATAGTCGTTCATAACCTTCACAATTTTCTCCAGCTCAATGGCCGCATCTTTACGGATATTGAATTTCGCGTAATCAAAATAGATTGGTTTGATGTCAATTAACGTTGCCAAATCAATTCCGACTTCTATTTTATCAAGTGTCAGGTCCAGTTTTTCATGTACGTTGATCACGCCTGGCTGGATAATTTGTGTAGTAAACTGAACTGTTTTCGATAAATAACCTTCTTTCGACAAGGTAATAGTGTAGGATAACTGCTCTCCGACTTTTTTGTCAGCCAATCCTTTCAGTACATCTCCCGTTTCACCGGTCACCTGATCGATAAACGGATTTTTAGTACCATTATCAGCGATGGTCAATTTCACTCCCGACAAAGGTGATTTGTTTGTTCCGTCAGTAACCAGCAGATACAAGGCGAGGCCCGGATCTTTTTCCAAATCGATATCCTGCTGGATTTTCTCGGTTCCTTCAGCTAGATTTTTGGTGCTAAACTGAACCTGATCATCATAATAATCGGTTTGCCTGGCGACAATGCGGTAATTAAATTCCGGCTCCACATTAAAAGAATACGCCCCATAATTATCTGATTTTATTGTTTCTATTATTTCTCCGGTTTCATTCTGAAGTATGATTTCGGTTCCGGGCAAGATCATCCCGGTTCCCTTTTCGGTAGCGATCCCAGCCACCATCAGGTCAATTTTAAAGGGTTTGGTAAGCAGGTAGGCATAAATATCATCTTCCCCCTTTCCGCCATCGCGGTTAGATGAAAAATAACCTTGTTTGTTGTCGTTCAGCATTGTAAATGCGAAATCATCTTTTTGCGAATTGACCGGTTTTCCGACATTCAGTACTTTGGAAATCCCGCCTTTGTCATTGGGAAGCATCACGAACACATCCAATCCACCCAAACCAACACGGCCATCTGAAGAGAAAAACAAATAACCATCCTGGCTCATCCATGGGAACATGTCCTGGCCTTCTGTGTTGATCTCTTTTCCTAAATTTTCAGGTTGTCCGAACGAACCGTCAGCTGCTATTGCAATGCGATAAATATCAGCACCACCAAATCCGCCGGGCATATCCGAAGCAAAATACAGGTACTTTCCATCGGGAGACAAACTAGGATGGCCAACCGAATAGTCACGGGAATTCAATGCAAATTCCGTTTCATTTTCCCAACTTCCATCGGCTTGTACATCAGCCATGTAGAGTTTCAGGTTCTGAATTCCCTGTTGATCGTTGCGCTTTTTTCCTTTTGAAATATTGTTGCGGGTAAAGTAAACGCGTTGACCGTTGGCCGAAAAACAAAGCGGGCCTTCATGGTAACGCGAGTTTACGCGTCGTGTAATTAGTTCCGGATTGGCGATTTCCTGTTCCTGACCCGATTTGCCAGCATATAAATCAAGGAAACGCTCGTTTTTCCAGGTCCAAACGTGGTTCACAAACGAAGGATCGTTTCGTGAGGTAACGAAATAAACCGTTTCCTGGTCCGCAGACGGATATCCCCCAAAATCGGTCGATACGGTATTTACATTCAACGATTTTATGCTGAAATGATTTCCCTGTTTCTCAATCAATTCAAGGTAATTCTGACGGTTCACAAATTCGGTGGCGCGAACGTCGTTTTGCTTCATCCCGGCAAACTTGTTCATCCATTGGTCCGATTCGGCGTATTTACCATTTTCCTTAAGCGATTGCGCGTAGTTGTAAACGTCTTCGCTGCTGGCCTCACCGGAACTGACCATACTGGCATAATGTGTTTCGGATTTCAGCGTATTTCCCATTTGGAAATAACAGTGTGCCAGTTTGGCTTTCAGCTGCGGCGAATCGACTTCCGAACCCAACAATTCTTCATATTGCTCTGCTGCCAGTGCATACGCCAACGTATTGTAATAATTATCGGCCCGTTTGAGTTTTCCGCTTTGAGCGAAGAGAATCGTCCCTGCAAGGAGGCAAAGGATCAATGATATGAGTTGTTTCATGCTTTGTGTATGATCGATAATGAGTTAGAAATAACGAGGCGAACGCACACCTGTTTTTCGGAAAATGAAATCGTAAGATCCCATTACTTCAAAGGTTCCGTAGTTGTAGTTGCGAATTTCCTGTGTTCCGAAATCGGTTGCAAAACCCAGTTTAAATTGTGAGGTGATCTGGTATTGCACAAACGCTCCGAAAGCTGCATCCAAGCGATACAAACCGCCGATATAGAAGCGATCATTATAAATACCTGCCACTGAAGCGTCGAGGCTCAATGGTGCACCTGTCGTGAATTTGGCTTGTGCCATCGGACGGATTTTCCACGCATTGCTCACCGTAATCACCCCTCCGACATTAGCAAAATAATGGCGTTTTTCCACATTGGTCTTTGAACCGTCGTAGCTTTGTTCAAGCAATTTCGGGGTACTTACTCCAGCAAACCAAACCGGTGTATGGTAATAAATCCCAAAACCGAAGTTCGGATTCACGTTGTTTCGCACATCGCGGAGCAGGTTCAAATCGTTTTGATCTGTTGCTTCAAGAGAAGCGCTTCCAACATTCACCAAGTTAAAACCACCTTTGATTCCAAATGCCAGCTTTCCTTTGTTCTTAAACTTAAGGCTATAGGAGAAATCGCCGTAAAACATGGTTTGGTCAACCGGGCCATTATGGTCATTTACCATCGTTAATCCCAATCCTACTGATCGGTAAGACAGTGGCGAATGAACACTCAATGTGCTTGAAACGGGTCTTCCGGCAAAACCTACCCATTGTTCGCGGTGCAAGCCGGTAACGTTTAACACATCTTTGCTGCCCGCATATGCCGGATTCACAAACAAGGTGTTTTCGAAAAACTGCGTAAAGTGCGGATCCTGCTGCGCCAGCAAACCGTTGGTGCAACCGATTGATACGAGTACTATTCCAATTATTCTTTTCATCTCTTAATTCTTTAGAACCGATTATCGTTTCAGGTAAACATATCCTTTCAACACACCGTATTGTTCGGTTTTCGTGTCGAAAATATAATAGTATGTTCCAGTCGGAAGCTTGTCGCCACCTACGTTTAATTTACTGGTAGATGTTCCCGACCACGAGTTATCGTATTCGGTCACGTTGTAAACTTCATTCCCCCATCTGTTGAAAATAATCAGCGCGTTTCCGGGGAAATTCTCCACTCCTTTGATGATGAAGGTCTCGTTGACACCATCTCCGTCTGGCGAGAATGCTTCCGGAATATCAAACTCATCACATGATTTCGGACTGCATGGGTTCAGCGGATCACTTCCGTTCAGGATTTCTTCACCATTGATGATTCCGTCGTCATCGCAATCCAACGCATTCCATGTCGGAGTAACTGTTCCAGGACTTTGAATTGCTACATCATAATCACACGGATCGGAAGGATCAGTTCCGTTCGGACCGGGAGTTCCGTCATTGTCAGGGTCAACTTCCTCACCGTTTGGTACGCCGTCGCCATCACAATCAAGCGTGAGCCAGGTTGAATCAACTGCTGCGTAGTTTTGAGCCCCGGTAAGATAATCGCACGGATCGTTCGGATTGGTACCATCCGGACCAGGAGTACCGTCTCCATCAGGGTCAACTTCTTCACCATTATCAACACCATCTCCGTCGCAGTCTGCATTTGCGAAAATCGGGTTCGTTAATACCTCATCTCCTGCTACACCATTATCCACACATGGATTCAGCGGTTCTGTATCTGTTCCGTTTGGCGTTCCGTCACCGTCACAATCCAACACATTCCAAGAAGCCTCTACCGAAGCAAGATTCTGGTCTGCCTCGTTATAATCACACGGATCAGTTGGATCAGTTCCGCTCGGGCCAGGAGTTCCGTTACCGTCAGGATCAACTTCATCACCGTTCGTTACGCCGTCACCGTCGCAATCAAGTAACAACCATCCGGCACTTGCCGTTGACAAATCCTGGCTGATTGTTGTAAAATCACACGGGTCGTTCGGATCTGTTCCGCCAGGACCCGGATTTCCGTCACCATCAGGATCTGTTTCTTCGCCATTTGTTACACCGTCACCATCGCAATCTGCGTTGGCATAAATCTGGTTCGAAAGATCTTCATCGCCCAGTGTTCCATTATCCACACACGGATCCAACGGTTCACCATCTGTTCCGTTTGGTGTTCCGTCTCCGTCACAATCCAAACCATTCCAGGCTGCATCAACCGTTGCGATATTCTGGTTCGCTTCGCTGTAATCACATGGATTGGAAGGATCAGTTCCGCTCGGGCCAGGAGTACCGTCACCATCAGGATCAACTTCTTCTTCGTTGGCTACACCGTCGCCATCGCAATCTGCTGTTAACCAAGTCGGATCAACTGAAGCGTAGTTTTGGTTTGTGACATCATAATCACACGGATCGGAAGGATTTGTTCCATTCGGGCCAGGAGTTCCATCACCGTCAGGATCAATTTCATCTTCATTGGTTACACCATCGCCGTCGCAATCTGCTGTTAACCAAGTCGGATCAACTGAAGTGTAGTTTTGGTTTGTTGCATCGTAATCGCACGGATCGGAAGGATCAGTTCCATTCGGGCCGGGAGTTCCGTCACCATCAGGATCAACTTCTTCCTCGTTGGTTACACCGTCCCCGTCGCAATCTGTCGCAAGCCATGTCGGATCAACTGAAGCATAGTTTTGGTTTGTGACATCATAATCACACGGATCGGAAGGATTGGTTCCGTTCGGGCCAGGAGTTCCATCACCGTCAGGATCAATTTCTTCTTCGTTGGTTACACCATCACCGTCGCAATCTGCCGCTAACCATGTCGGATCAACTGATGCGTAGTTTTGGTTTGTTACATCGTAATCACACGGATCGGAAGGATTTGTTCCATTCGGACCGGGAGTTCCGTCACTGTCCGGATCAACTTCTTCTTCATTGGTCACACCATCACCGTCGCAATCGGTAGCGAGCCAGGTGGCACTTACAATTGAAAAGTTTTGATCGGCCATATTCAAATCACACAGATCGGAAGGATCAGTTCCGTTTGGCCCCGGAGTTCCATCACCGTCAGGGTCAGATTCATCACCATTGGTGACGCCGTCGCCATCGCAATCTGCTGAAAGATTAGAAACAGAGCATGGCAATACGGTGATGAAAATTGTATCATTAACACAGATTATAGGAAGCGGTGTACCGTCGTCACAAATCTGGACAATCACTGTATCTTCTCCGAAATAACCACTGTTTGGCGTGTAAGTAAATGTTCCGTCAGGATTGATTACAATACCGCCGTTATCAGGCCCATCAACCGGAATGATCGTAACAACCAGGTTTCCGTCAACATCCGAATCACCGGCATCGGTCAAATCACCCGAAACAGGAATATCCAGTGATGTAGTAAGTGTTTCATTGTCCACAACCGGCGGGTCATTTACCGGATTCACTGTCACAAACAAGGTGTCATTTACACAAATCACAGGTAATGGCAATCCGTTGTCACAAGCTGTGTAAATCACTGTATCGATTCCATTGAAATCAGGAACAGGTGTATAATCAACTGTTCCGTTTCCGTTGATGGTCACTGTTCCGCCACCGGTTGTACTCACAATTGTGGTTACGATAATTGGAGTTCCGTCAGGATCGATATTGTTTGTTGTCAAATCAATGGTAGTAGTAGGTCCGGTGTCTTCAGTAACTGTTAATGTTTCATTTCCTTGACTTGGAGTATCGTTAACAGGATTCACCGTCACAAACAAGGTGTCATTTACACAAGTTGCTGGTAACGGTAATCCGCTGTCACAAGCTGTGTAAATCACTGTATCGATTCCATTGAAATCAGGAACAGATGTATAATCAACTGTTCCGTTTCCGTTGATGGTCACTGTTCCGCCACCGGTTGTACTCACGATTGTGGTTACGGTAATTGGAGTGCCGTCAGGATCGAAATTGTTTGTTGTCAAATCAATAGTAGTTGTTGGTCCGGCATCTTCAGTAACTGTTAATGTTTCGTTCCCTTGACTTGGAGCGTCATTTACCGGATTCACCGTCACAAACAAGGTGTCATTTACACAAATCGCTGGCAACGGTAATCCGTTATCGCACGCAGTGTAAATCACTGTATCGATTCCGTTGAAATCAGGAACCGGTGTATAATCTACGGTTCCGTCTCCGTTGATGATCACTGTTCCGCCACCGGTTGTACCCACAATTGTGGTTACGGTAATTGGAGTTCCGTCCGGATCGACATTGTTTGTTGTTAAATCAATGGTAGTAACAGGTCCGGTGTCTTCAGTAACTGTTAATGTTTCATTCCCTTGACTTGGAGTATCATTCACAGGATTCACCGTCACAAACAAGGTATCATTTACACAAATCGCTGGCAACGGTAATCCGTTATCGCACGCAGTATAAATCACCGTATCGATTCCATTGAAATCAGGAACCGGTGTATAATCTACGGTTCCGTCTCCGTTGATAGTCACTGTTCCGCCACCCGTTGTACTCACAATTGTGGTTACAGTAATTGGAGTTCCGTCAGGATCGACATTGTTTGTTGTTAAATCAATGATAGTAACAGGTCCGGCATCTTCAGTAACTGTTAATGTTTCATTCCCTTGACTTGGAGTATCATTTACAGGATTCACCGTCACAAACAAAGTATCATTTACACAAATCGCTGGTAATGGCAATCCGTTATCGCACGCAGTATAAATCACCGTATCGATTCCATTGAAATCAGGAACCGGTGTATAATCTACGGTTCCGTCTCCGTTGATGGTCACTGTTCCACCACCGGTTGTACTCACAATTGTGGTTATGGTAATTGGAGTGCCGTCAGGATCGACATTGTTTGTTGTTAAATCAATGGTAGTAACAGGTCCGGCATCTTCAGTAACTGTTAATGTTTCATTTCCTTGACTTGGAGTATCATTTACAGGAGTTACGGTTATGAAAATGGTATCGTTGACACAAATTACAGGAAGCGGCGTACCGTCATCGCAAATCTGTACCACTACCGTATCGTTTCCATTGAAGTTTGATCCAGGAGTGTAGGTATACGTTCCGTCGGGATTAATGACAATTCCGCCGTTACCTGGTCCATCAAGCGGAGTTGTATTCACCACTAAATTTCCATCGGCATCCGAATCGCCTGCATCAGTCAAATCACCGGAAACAGGCATTTCTTCAGGTGTAGTGTGAGTTTCATTGTCTACAACCGGTCCGTCGTTTACCGGATTCACTACGAAAGTGATCGTTGCGTCATCGCACGCAGCAGCCGGGTCGCATAACGCATAAGTAATCGTTGCCGTTCCGTTGTAGTTATTGGCAGGATCAAATGTAACGATACTTGTGACTGGGTTTAATGTCCAGGTTCCGGTTGCATCTGTAAACGTTGTTTGCACACCTGCCGTTCCTGCGTCCAAATCAACCGTAAACTGTCCGGGACCATTTACCGGCGCTGTTGGATTAGCATCCGGATCGGTATCGTTGGTAATCACATTTACTGTTCCATTTGCGCTGTCTTCGGTCAATGAACCACCGTTATCGTCGTTTGCGACCGGTGGAGCGTTTGCATCCAGAATAGTTACAGTTGCAGTTTGAGTTCCTGATTCGGCGGCACCATTTCCGCCTGTAACGTTTGTAATGTCTGCGATAACCGTTTCAGGCCCTTCAAATAAAGCGTCCAGTGCAGGATCGATTGTTACGGTTCCTGTCAATGACCCGGCTGGAATGATAATCGTAACACTTGAAGCAGTATAATCAACTCCAGATGTAGCCGTTCCGGTATAAGTTATTGTAATGGTTGTAGCTGTAGTAGTTGCTACCGAAAGTGTGGCAGTCAATGTTGCTACACCTGCTGCATTTTCGGCAATAGTTGTTGTTCCGCTCAACGTTACTGTCGGAGCTGTTTCATTATCTGCAATTGTTACCGTAGCTGTTTGCGTGCCCGATTCAGTTGCGCCGTTTCCACCCGTCACGTTAGTAATATCTGCAATTACTGTTTCATTGCCTTCAAAGATCAGATCGTCGGTAGGGTCGATGGTTGCTGTTCCGGTTAGCGAGCCAGCCGGGATCGTAATTGTAACGCTTGAAGCAACATAATCACCACCGGAAGCTGTTCCCGAGTACGTTAGTGTAACGGTTGTTGCTGTTGGAACCGGATTGGAAAGCGTAGCCGTTAATGTTGCTACACCTGCCGCATCTTCGGCAATGGTTACCGTTCCTGAAAGTGTAACTGTCGGAGCTAAAATTGTTTCTCTCCAATCTCTCTCTGACGTTAGCGGGGCATTGACGTTCGGATAGGAAGATGGAGTTGTTCCGTTGGTTGGATTCACCAACGCATCATTTATATCAAAGGCGTTGTCTAATCCATCGTTGTCTGAATCTGTTCCTGCAGGAACTGTATTGGCTGCTCCGTTTCCGTCAGTATCCCAGCCTTCAATCAAATCGGTCAACGCATCGTTATCTGAGTTGAGGTCCCGGTAATCAGGTGTATCGGCGCCATCGGTGTTTACCGGAACGATAGCTGTTCCACCGTTGTTTCCGTCGTACGCATTATCTATTCCGTCACCGTCGGTATCCGAACCACTCGGAGCAATATAACCTGCTGTGGATTGCGCTTCACTGTTGTCTACAATTCCATCGTCATCCGAATCGATATCTACGAAATTACATTGCAGATCAGTGTCAAAGTTTCCAAATACGTATGAATTCGGTATTCCATCCAAATCGGTGTCGTTTCCAGTAAGTATCATAGGTGTTCCGTTGGAGGTAACGCACGTTGTGCTAAGCGTATTACTTACACTTGCAGGAATGGTATAATCCAATCCATGCACATTAATATCATCGTTATCGGTACGTGTAATTCGAATGGCAACCGTATTAATAGGTACAACAAACGAGTAAGCAGTCATTGCGGTGTTCGCTGCAGGAATATTTGAAGCTGTCAGATTGGTAAATGTGGTTCCATCCGACGAAAACAGGATATTAGTGTTCGCCTGATTTCCACTTGGATTTGAAATATACACACGAACAGTTCCACCTGTATTAACA
>C687J35021_10001572_pt1 | contig 17287 bp, 44 predicted proteins | sample RifCSPhighO2_12_FD_35021 | JGI IMG/M metagenome (IMG submission 35021)
GATCTGTCTCATCGACCCGGGTGCCCGAAAGAATCACGACCGGCTATCCCTCTCACAGTTCCCCCTTGTTTCGATCTGTAACACGTCGCCGCATTTCCGCCAACGATTTCCGCGCGTGGCACGATACGCAAAGCCCCTGTCCGTTCTCCAACTCCCATGATCCTCCCTCCGCGAGCGGCGTGATGTGATCGGCGACCGTCGCAGGGACTTCGCGGGCGCCGTGAAATCCAGCAGGCCAACCGACGCAGAGCGGATCTCGGGCAAGCACCAGCGGCCGCCATCGCCGGTGTCCAGCGCCGTACCCCCGACTCGCCGCGCTGCCACGGACCGAGTCCTGGCGCCGATACTCCGCGGCCTGGTGCTCGGGGCAGAACCGCCGGGCAGTGAGCGCCGGGCAGCCAGGGAATCGGCAGGGCTTGAGCGGGGCGGTCGGACTCATGCTGGCCCCGGGTGCCAGTCACCGTCGCGGAACCAGAGCAGCGTCGTCTTGGGCGGGAGGTGACGACCGGGCCAGGTCGGAGCCGCGCGGACGATCTCGGCGCGGAAGGCGAGCGCGTCGGGGCAGCCGATGAAGGCGGTCGCGTATCCCTCCTCGAAGGCCGCGAGCTTCCGGTCGAGGTGGGTTGGGTGTTCGGGCCATGGCGAAGCCAATGGTTTCCCCTGGGCCGTTACAGGGGAAACCTTTAAGGAAGGGGTACTACCATCCCCTCTCGTCCGCGCGTCACTTTCGTTACTGTCTGCGTTACGGTCTGCGTGGCGGTCTGCGTGACGGTCTGCGTTACGTCTCTCGCGGTACTCTCGCTGGCGTTTCCACGAGGTGTCTTCCTGATATTTCGCCCAGTTGCGAATCGTCACCGTTACGGCATCACCGGCACCATCGAGAGGATCAACGGTGACATTAGGGAATTTCTGGAGGGTCTTGATGAGGCTCAACCACCGGCTCTGTAGAGGGGTTCTAGTGCGGGTCTTGAGGCGCTGGACCAGCTCTAGACCGGGGCTGCGCAGGACGATCCGACCCCGTTCGCCATGCTCGCGAACGTACAACCCGAAGAGCACCCAGCGCGCGAAATCCTGGAGGCCGAGAGCCCTAAGGTCAGGGTCGGTGGCGGCGGACGTCCAGACCTTGAACCAGCGAAGTTGGTCAGACATGATGTGGTGAACCTCGCAGGAAGATCCCGCCCCAACCCCGGAACGGAGCTGTCCCCATGCTTGGACATAGGTAAGGGGCGAGAAGGGGAACGGTAGCACGCGGCACGCTCCAAGTCATGCCGCCTCTACCGTAGCAAGGGAAGCGCGCAGGGGCCAAGCTCATTCAGAACGGGACGTCATCCGCGCCCGGCTCGTCGGGCTCGGAGGGGGCCGCGTCCACCTGGTTGAACTGCACATAGATCGGGTCCCAATCAAGCTCCACGGTCCCGCCGCCCTGGCCGTCGCGAATCTTGGCGAACGTGAGCTGCCGATCGCGGTCCTCGCGCGACCAGAGGAGCACGACCACATCCGCATCCGCCTCCAGGTCGCCCGATTCTTTCAGGTCGTCGAGCGTGGGCGGCGGCGCTTTCTTGCCGGCGCCCTTGCCTTCGCCGGGGCCGAGGCGACGGAGCGACGAGAGCGCCAGCACCGAGCACCCGGCGCCGTGCGTCGCCAGGCGCTTGAGGGCTCGGCTCACCGCCGTGACTTCCAGGCGCTTGCCGGCCCGGGCGTCCGCCGGGCTCTCCACGAGCTGCACGTAGTCGACGACGAGCAGGCGCGGCGCGAGCAGACGCGTGAGTCGTCGGATGTGTCCGATCGTGACGGCCTGGTCCGCGAACCAGAGGGGCAGCGCCCCGAGACGAGCCCGCGCGGCTTCAATGCGCTGGCGCTCATCGGGCCAGAGATCCGCGCGCCGGAGCGAGCCCGCGGTGATGCGGAGTTGCTGGGCGAGCACGCGGCGCCCGAGCGAGAGCGTACGCATTTCGCGCGAGATCACGAGCGTCCGGTGCCCCTCGTGCGCAGCGAGGACGGCCCACTGGAGCGCGAGGCTTGTCTTCGAGGTCCCGGGCCGGCCTCCGAGGTAGATCACTTCCCCGACGAGCGAGCCGCCCTCGAGGCGCCGCGTCAGCTCGGGGATCGGCGTGCGCACGATCGAGCGCGCGGCCTTCGGCATGTCGAGATACGCAGTGACCTCCGCGATCACCTCCGCGATCGGGACGGCGCGCGCGGTGGGCTCGGCCTGGCCGGCGAGGCGTGCCAGCTGATCGGTGAGGCGCTGGGCGACGTCGGCCACCGAGGCCGCGGCCACGCCGTTCGCGTTCGGGCCAGACAGCGCCGTGACGGCCTGCGCGCACGCCTGGATCGCCTCGCGCCGCGCCGCCTCGCGCCGCACCAGCGCGACGTACTCGGGCAGGTGGACCTCGATTGACGCCTCTTGGAGGCAGAGCGCGAGATGTGCGGGACCGCCCGCGGCCGTGAGTTGACCACGCTCGTCCAGCTCGGCCTGGACTGTCAGCAGGGAAACGGCTTCCCCGCGATCGGTCAACGTCCCCATCGCGCCAAAGATGATCCGGTGCGCCTCGAGGAAGAACGCGGTGGGATCGAGCTCCACGCGCTCCACGGCGGCCCGGCCCGTCAAGAGACAGCATCCGAGCACGGCGCGCTCGGCGTCGAGGTTGTGCGGCGGAATCCTTGCGAGGAGCTCGTCGATGAGCGACACCTCGCCCTACGCCTTGCTCAGCACCCGCCGCGGCGCCGCCGTCAGCCGGGGGCGGGTCATGGGGACGTCAACCGATCCGCCGCGATGCCGTACCGCTCGCAGGCCCAGCGGAGCAGCCGTCTACGCTCATCGAAGGAGAGCGGCGTGAGCGCCACCAGGATCTCCTCCAACGCCACGACGTCCCGCCGGATCGCGCGTCGAAGGTTCTCGGTGGTCCGCAGATCGTTCTTGTTCATCCTCCCCCTCCCTGGCCCCGCGCGGGCGGGGCGGAGAGCCGCAGCCATTTGTCGAGCGCGGCCCGCAGTCGCTTCGCGTGCGCTCTCGTAAGATGGGCGGCCCCGTCGTTCACGCGCCGATCGCCTGTGGTGCCGCCCCCGACGATGAACACCCAGGCGTGCGGCTTCATGGCGCTGCTGCTCGTCTGCACTCGGACCACCGCACCGTAGCTGTCACGGAACCGGCAGAACTCCAGTAGCCCCCGCCCTACGTGCCTCACCGCGCCGACCTCTTGACCGCGTAGGGAAATAGCGCGTTGACAAGCGCCCTGACGGCGCGCCCGCCGTAGGCGATGAACACCATCGTCAGCGCGACGTTCGCCAGTTGCTCATCCGTCATCGCCGCTAGGCGCGCTTCCCGTCGCGCCACTGATTCCTTGACCCTCACGTCCCCACGTCCTCCGCGCCCGGGGTGGGGAGGACGAGGGCGCCTTGATCGTCCCGCGACGTCGTCATCGCCTGGGCGAGATTCCGCTCGGCCTGTCTCGGCGTAGCTACCCATCGCGCCGCATCAGCCACGACGAGGGATAGGCCGGATGCTGGGCGACCTTCTGGTAGCCGAAATACTCCAGCTCCTCCGGGTAGGGCATCCCGTTCGCCCCGCGCTCGTTCGCCCAGCGCCACTCCCTGACATCGCTCATCCCAGCACCAGTGTCACCCGCCGAACTTCCCGCCAACATGTCCTCGCACACTTCATCGCGTTCTCCTCCTAAGTTGTGGTGCGGACCCCGCGCGAGGGTACTTGCCGATTCGCCGGGCCCTCGCGCAGGTCACGGACGCCGCACCGCGCCCGATCCTTCCCCCGGCGTGGTCGCTTACGGTGCCTCTTCGCCGGTCTTCTCCTCCGGCGGCTTCTCGGACGGCTCATCCGGGGCCGGGTCCTTCTTCTCCTCGTCGGTCATCGCGCTCACCTCCGTTCCGGGATGCGACGTGTCGAGCAGTTGATTCAGCCGTCCGAGGCTCAGCCGCCGGCCCGAGCTTCCGGGTCATGGGCGCCGCGGGACATTTACACGCGCTCCACCATCTCGCGCTGCACCGCTTCGGCGGTGACCGGCTCGACGACGATCTCGACGCCGGTCTGAGCACCGGGCGCGGCATAGCGTTTCCGGGCGATGAAGTCGACGATCTGCGAGTCGTCGGACCAGAACACGCCATTGAAGCGGTCGGTCAGCTTGTGCACGAGCCCGTCAACGTCGGGCCGCTTGACGGGCATCGCCGTGGCCGCCGCTCTCTTTGGTAGGCTCGCGGGGCGCGGCATGTGAAAGATCGCGGTGAAGGTGACGGGGCCGTCCAGCGGCTTTGCCGGCGCGTGCTCGCGGCCGATCTGCCCGACGAGCGTCGCCCAATCCGTGTTGCGTCGCCCCTGGATGTGCGTGTCGACCCCGTTCCGCTTGAAGCGGAAGGAAGTCCCGACGGACATCGACTTGGGCGTGCCGGCGCAGAAGAAGCGAATCACCTCGCGCCGTCCTGCACCACGACGTCGCCGTCCACGATGCACTCGTAGGACGTGCCCGGCTCCATGAGGTGCCAGCGGTCGCGGACCGCGTCCGGCATCTCGGCCGGCGAGACGGAGACGGATCGGTCGCCCTCGTTCGTGATCCTGATGCCGTGCTCGGTGCGCTCGATTCGGAGGCGCACGGCCCTACACCCCCACGAGCGTCAACTGCTTCGCCGCCTCGACGAACGACCGGAGGCCGGGGCTCCCGTCCAGGCCGTGGCGCTTGATGACGGCCGTGAACTCCTGGACGTCGTGCGGCGCGAGCTTCCACTCATCTGTCTCGCCGTCCCGTCCGGCTGCGTGGCAGAGGAGATGGTCGAGGACGCGCTTCTTCGCCTCGGCGGCGAGCCCCGTCCACTTGTCCAGGCCCAGGATCGCCAAGTAGTGCGCGTCCCCGAGGTCATCCTTCACGAGCGCCTGGATCGTCTTGCTGATCTTCCCGAGCGTGCCGGCGCCGCCGCAGCACATCGTCTTCGAGCCACGCGGCTTGCCGACCGCGTAGATCGTCGCCCGCTCCAGGTGGGTGTGAAGCTTGAGCGCCAGCTCGCGGAGGTCCTTCTCGACGAGCGGCATGCGCTCATACTCGCCCTTCGGGGCCTTCGGCTTCTTCGCGCGTCGGGTCATCCCCATTCCTCCTCCTCGCCGTCCGGGTCAACGTCCAGATCGTCCTCGGAGTGCGTCGCCGCCGCAGCACATCGGCTTCGAGCCACGCGACTTCATAGTCCCACTTGAGCGAGAGCACGGCCTGGTGTTGGTCCCCGGTCCAGACGAGGAGGTTCGGCGTCTGGCCATGCGTCAGCGCAAGCCACTCGGCGGGATCGTGATGATGGGGCGTCGTCTCGCCGAGGGCCGACGAGTACTGGACCGTCGAGTACTGGTCGAACGCCGTCGCGGCATCGCCGTTGCCGCTCTGCGCCAGGAAGCAGCGCTCGAGGTAGGCGAAGCTCACTCGGAGTCCTCGGCCTCGCAGCTCTCGCAGTACTCGGTGAACGGGACGCCGTGGCGGCAGGCGTCGATGTCATCGTCCACGGCGTCGTCGCCGTAGGGGGTGATCATCGGGTGGCTCGCCCGATCGCTGCCCGCAATGCCGCGATGAACGTGTCCTCGTTCGCCGCCTCACCGGCCGCGATCTCCCCGCCCCAGGGCGTGAAGCATCCTGCCGGCCAGCCGTTGTATTCGAGATAGCAATGACCGGGCGGCACCTCGAGCGGCGCCAGGATACCCCCCGAGCATTTCACGGGCCCAGCATGCGCGTTGATCGCGAACCACCAGAGATCGTCCACGCGGTGCTCCCAGCAGCCGGGCAGGTCCTTGATGTTGCGGACGCCCAGTGCAGCGGCCAACTCCGCGATCGTCCCGAATGCGGCCGTTGTCGGCGATCGTGGCGTGCCGGCTTCGACTCGGCGCGCTTCCTTGAGGGCCTCGAAGGCGTCGACCAAGTGGGCGTCGACGAGATGAGCCGCGAGCAGGCCGACGGCCTGGGCCTCGTGGGGGCAGCGCGAACAGGTAAGGGTCATGCCGACCGACCGGACGTCGGCCCTACGTGTTCAGTGGACGGGTTCAGTGAGGGGACTTGGGAGGCTTCGGCCAACCCAGCGAAAAACAACGCGGTCGACCGAACGGTGATTATGATGGCAGATCGCCCGTCGCCGCGCCAGTCGCGGCGTCCGGGGCCTCCGCGTTCAGTCGATACGCCGTGGATTCGGTCGCAGAACGAATACCGCCCGCGAGCCGCTCCAGGCCCTCCAGGACGGCCTCCAGGCGGTCGGCGGGGATCTGGCCGAGCGCCTCAAGAATGCGCGCCAGGGCGCCAGGGTCGACCGCAGGCACCGGATTTCCGGGGGCTCCGAGGTAGCGCGCCAGGGCCTGACGCTCGGCCGCGCGGGCGGCGTGGAGATCGCCCGGCATCACGTGGTCGTAGTGGGCCTGGGTCGCCACGCTCGTCTGATTCCTGAGCCGGGCCCGGGTGTAGGCGTCCAGGCCCGCCTGCTTGCCGAGGTAGTTCGCGAGATGCCGGAGCTTGTGGGGGCCGAACCGGAACCGGGTGATCACGGCGCGCTTGGCAACCGCCATGACGAGGTGATTCAGGCTCCCCCGGCTATGACGCCCCCCGCCCTCCCGGAGCAGGAGCGGCTCGGCGCCGCCCGGCAGATTCCGGCCGATCATCCGGTCGCGGATCACCTCGACGACGGCCGGCGAGAGGGGCGCGTGGCGCTTCTGGTGACGGGCCCCGCGTCCCTTGACCGTGACGGCCAGGTACCAGCCCTCCGGGGCCTCCTGAAGATCCTCAACGTTGGCGCGTGCCAGCTCGCTCGAACGGAGCCCGGTGTCGAGGAGGAGCGCGATCGTCAGCCGGTCCTCGGCCCCCAACGCGACCGCAAGGAAGCGCCGCAGCTCGTCTGCGGTCGGGATCGCGATGTCGGGCTTCTGGCGCTCGGGCCAGTCGAAGCCGGCCGTTGGGTCCTCGGTGACGGCCGGCCGGCCGCGCGCCTTCACGCGCTGGCCGTGCTTGGCGATCGTCCGGAGCGCCGAGAGATTGGCGCGGATCGTGTTCGGGTGCGCGCCCTGCTCGCCAAGGGCCGCGGTGAAGGCGAAGACGGTGTCGCCCGTGAAGGCGCGGACGTCGTCCTGGTGGCCGCGGCGGAGCAGGAAGGCCGTGAACTGCTGGGCCGTGATGCTGTAGCGCTCCTTGGTGCGAGGCGAGTAGCCGCGCGTCTGGACGAGGTACCGCAAGCACTCCTCGGCGAGCGTGGAGAACGTCATGGCCGCCTCCCGGTGCAGCGGAAGTATGGGGCGGCTCATGATGCTACGGCAGTCCCCTGGAGCATCGCCACTAGCTCCCGCGCCCGCTCCGGCGTCGTCGCCTCGGCGTCGAGCACCTGGACGGCCTCGACAGCGAGGGCGCGGATGTCCCTGACGTCGAAGCCCAGCGGCCAGCCGGCGTCGGCCTGGCGTTCGAGGGCCTGAAGACGCGCGATCGCCTGCGCGACCGTCATGCCTTCTTCGGTCGCAGGATGCTCATGACCTTCTCGACGGCCTCGGGCCGGTCCTTCCGGAAGTCGCGGGCGAGCGTCAGCAGATCGTCGAGCGCGGCGGGGTCGATCTTGCCGAGGTCCTTGCTGCCCGTCACGGCGACCGCGAGGGCCTTCCTCGCGGCGTCGGACGGCGCGTGCGGCTTCCACCGGCCGTACTCCTCGTCAAGCGCCCGGAGCATGACGCCACGATCGGTCACGTTCGCGGGCCCATCGAACAGCGAATGCGCGTCCCCGGATGCCGGTACCGTCGCCGCCGCGCCCTTCGGCTGGGACTGTCGGCTGCCCTTCGCCCACTCGGCAAGCCGGCGGCCGAAGTCCTCGTCGAGCGGCTTCCCCTCCGGCACCATCGCGTCGAACGGCTCGCGCATCCAGGAGATCGAGAGATCGGGCACGCCCTTCGAGTAGGGCGGCAGCATCAGCGTGAAAATCGTTTCGAAGGCCACGCGCTCGCCGGCGATCGGCTGCCAGCCGAGATCGATCGGGTCCTTGCCCGTGACGAGCTTGATCTTTTCTTTTGCGCGGAAGCAGAGGATGACGGGACATTTCATCCCAAGCATCGCGTAGATGAATTGGTTTTCGGCCGCCTTGGGTTCGACCCACGCGGCGAACGTCGACCGCTGGCGCTGCTTGATGTCCGCGCCCGCCATGCGGTCCAGAATCTCCTCGTGCCACTCGAGGACGCCGCCGGGCCCATCATGAGCGTGCGACGCGCTGTCGACGATGACCGCGCCCGGCTCGATCGCCGCGGCAGCTTCCAACGCCTCGGTGTAACGGGTGGGGCGGTACGGCGGCTCGATGTCGCACGCCATGTACTTGAACGTATCGGCGTACTGGTGGCCGCGCGGGCCCTCGGCGTTGATCATCGCGATGGGCTTGCCGTCGGCGAGGCCGGTGGCGAGGCGCAGCGCGGAGAAAGTTTTCCCTGACTTGGTTGGCCCCCCGATGCCGATGATCAGGGGCGTGTTCTCGCGCACTGCCGGGCGGAAGGTATAACTCACGGCTTGGCCTCCTCGTTCACTGAACGATTGCCCATGCGGTCCTCGATGACCACCGTATGGCCGGACTCGTAGACATGGCCGCTGGCCACCGAGTCCAGCGACTCGGCAAATTTCGCCCAGATCGTCGACCAGGCGCACGTTTGACATCGCGCCCGGAAGCGGTTCGGGTTCTCGCCGACCGATTCGGGCGTCAGCGTCCTAATGGTCCTCACGGCGCTCCTCCTCCGAACATCTGTTCCGCGAGCGGTTTCCCGTCATCCACCATCGGCTCAGCCTGACTCCGATACTCGCGCTCCAACCACCGCGCTTCTTCCCATGCGGGCGCGTCGGCCCAACACGTACGGACGGGGTAGCCGGGCCAGCGGTTCGCGCCGAGGCACTCGCGCCATGCTTCGATCGCGGCCTTCACCTTCCGCTCCGCGAGGCCCAACGCGCTCGGGGCGAGCCCGATCACCGACAGCGCGTAGGGCTTGTACGTCTCCTGAACGACGAAGCGGAAGGTGGCGTCGGTGCCGCAAACGGCCTTGAGCCCTCGGACATAGAACGCCGCCTGCACGTCAAACCCGTTGTTGAACAGCGGGCCGCGCGTCCAGGCGTCCGGATTTGCGCTCCCGCTGGTCGTCTTGTAGTCGTCGATCGTCCGTCTTTCATCGTGTAGCCAGTCGAGCCGAGCGCGACACCAAATCTCGCCTTCTCGCCAGAGCAGCGTTTGCTCGGGCGCACCGTTGCTCAGAGGGATCGGCGGGTCCTCGTGCTCCGCGAGTTGGGCTCGCGCGGCCTCGGCCATCGCTTGGACATCAGCCCAGCGCTCGGCCAAGAGCGGCACCTTGCCGGCTGCCCGCGCGTCGCCGCGCGCCTCCTTCGCGGCCTTCGACCGAAAGTCGCTCGCCTCGATGATCACAAAGCCGGACGCGCCCTCGAGCAGGTAGGCGTGCGCGGCGGTCCCGATGTCGAAGCGCTCGTCCTCCTCGGGCTGGTAGGCCGGATTTAGGCGCGGGTGCTGCCACCACGCATGGCGCGGCGAGTCGGCTAGCAGCACGCGCGCGATCGACGCCGACAGCGACGGCGTCGGAGCGGGATCGGCGTGATAGGTGTCCGCTGTCATCGTATAGATACCGGGTTTGTCGATCACGCGACGCCCCCCTCACGCGGCCGATCGGTTCAGAAACGCGGCGAGCTGCATCAGGTGCCCGTCGCCACACGTCGGGCAGCGCCCCTCGCGGATGTCGAAAATGGCTTCATCACCGAGGCAGAGAGCCGCGCGGTCGAGTGCGATCCATACAGAAGCGAGAACTCAAGGCGTTGTCATCGTGCCGTCTCCTCTCGGCTCTCCCGCCCCGCGATCCGCAGCACGCCGAGGAGCGAGACGGCAAGGACCGTCACCAGGATGCCGGCAACGAGGCCGATCCCGAACGTCGTCAGCGCGAGGCGAGCGCAGTCGAGGATCACATGGCGCTCGGGGTGACGGCCGGCGCGGGCCAGCCGCGGATCTCGGCGACGCGCTCGGCGTAGTCGAGGAACGCAATGATCTCCCGGCGGTTGTCCTTGGCGATCCAGTAGGCGCGCGCGTCGGGGAACGTCTTGACGTGGCAGCCGATCTTGACGAGCACGGCGCCGTCCTTCTGCCACGCGACGGCGCGCCAGCCATCGGGCGAGCCGCCGTCGATGATGCCCTTCGCGTCCCTGAGGTTGGCGCCCCCGAGGTCGGCGCCCCCGAGGTCGGCGCCCCCGAGGTCGGCGCCCCCGAGGTCGGCGTCCCTGAGGTCGGCGCCCCCGAGGTTGGCGCCCCTGAGGTTGGCGTCCCCGAGGTCGGCGCCCCCGAGGTCGGCGCCCCTGAGGTTGGCGTCCCCGAGGTTGGCGCCCCCGAGGTTGGCGCCCCTGAGGTTGGCGTCCCCGAGGTCGGCGCCCCCGAGGTCGGCGCCCCCGAGGTCGGCGTCCCTGAGGTTGGCGCCCCCGAGGTCGGCGTCCCCGAGGTTGGCGTCCCCGAGGTAGGCGTCCCTGAGGTTGGCGCCCCCGAGGTCGGCGCCCCCGAGGTCGGCGACCCCGAGGTCGGCGCCCCTGAGGTTGGCGCCCCTGAGGTGGGCGCCCCTGAGGTTGGCGCCCCTGAGGTTGGCGCCCCCGAGGTCGGCGCCCCCGAGGTAGGCGTCCCTGAGGTCGGCGCCCCCGAGGTCGGCGCCCCCGAGGTCGGCGCCCCCGAGGTCGGCGCCCCCGAGGTAGGCGTCCCTGAGGTCGGCGCCCCCGAGGTCGGCGCCCCCGAGGTCGGCGACCCCGAGGTCGGCGCCCCTGAGGTTGGCGCCCCTGAGGTGGGCGCCCCCGAGGTCGGCGTCCCCGAGGTTGGCGCCCCCGAGGTCGGCGACCCCGAGGTCGGCGCCCCTGAGGTTGGCGCCCCCGAGGTCGGCGCCCCCGAGGTTGGCGCCCCTGAGGTCGGCGTCCCTGAGGTGGGCGCCCCTGAGGTTGGCGCCCCCGAGGTCGGCGCCCCCGAGGTCGGCGCCCCTGAGGTCGGCGCCCCCGAGGTCGGCGCCCCTGAGGTGGGCGCCCCTGAGGTTGGCGTCCCTGAGGTTGGCGCCCCTGAGGTTGGCGTCCCCGAGGTCGGCGCCCCCGAGGTCGGCGCCCCCGAGGTCGGCGTCCCTGAGGTTGGCGCGTTGCCCGACGGCGATCCCCAGTGCCGCGCGGAGGCTCCCAGCCTCGACGGAGAACAAGACGGCGCCGGTGAACCGGCTCGTGATCTCGAACTTCATCGCCTCTCCTTCCCCGCGCACGGGCGGGCCCAATCGGTCGCGGTCAGGAATCGCCCACAGCGCAAGCACCAGATCGTGCCGTCAGAAGTCATTGGGAACTTGAGGACGTGGTTTGCCGCCCGCTCCGGCTCCGGGAACGCCACGGCGCGCACCGAGAGGATCGGCGAGTAGCGGAGCGGGGCGGGAGTGTGCGGTTGGGTCATGAGCCAGACTCCGCGGCCCGCGTCGTGATCCAGCCGTCAATCAGCGCTTCGAGCTTCGCGAGATCAGCCGGTGGGAGCGGCGGCACTTTCTTGAGGAGCGGGGCCGGCTTGCCGGCCGCGACGTTGCCGGCATGGACCGGCACAGCCTCGAGATTGAGGCGGCGCCGCCCGGCCTCGCTCTGGATCATTGAGGCGTAAGCCGCGAGCGTTTCGTTCGAGACTTCCATCAGGTCGGCGTTCGTCAGCCCGCTCACCACCCCGGCTCCATCACCACGAGCAGCGCCCCGAGCGCCACCAGCTCCACCGCCAGCAGCGCGGTCCAGAGCGCGATGCGCCAGTCGGGAAGGCTCGGCGCGACCGCGCGGCTGGAGGAACCCTGGCCGGGTTCACAATCGGCCAGGACCGCGCAGTCTACGCCGGGCTCGGAGATCATGGTTGCCGGCGGTCGAGCAATCGTCTGCGCAGCGGCGGGCATTCGGTGGTGATCGGCGCGGGTGCAGGATCGCGCGGCGCCTGGATTACCGGCATGGTCTTCGGGGGCGGCGCCGGCAGGTTGCCGAAGAGGCTGAGGAACGCGGCGAGGAGGATGTCGCGCGTCATCTTAGCGAGCCCCCTTCAGCCCGTGCAGCGCGGCCCACTGCGCGCCATGCGCCGCGCAGCGGGGATGCGTGACCACCGTCTCGCCGTGTCCGCCCGAAGACGTGTAGCGATAGACGACCGCGACGGTGATCGGCGCGGCGCAGCGGACTTGGCATCGCCGGCCGACGTACCGGGCGCGCTCCGCGTCCGTGAGCGACCGGATCTCGTGCGTGACCTGGCGGGGCCCGCGCATCAGCTCCGGCTCGAGATCGTTGTGAGTTGGACGGCCGCAAGAAGCCGACCGTCCATGCCCACGATCGGGAAGGAGAGCACGATGGTGAAAAAGTCGTGCCGACAGCGCCGGAACCCGCGCCAGAAGAGCGAGAGCGGCGCGACTTGGACGACGGCGCCGGGGATCACGTGGGCCTCCCGGGGCCGTTGCTCGGCACGTCGATCTGGAGCCGGTGAATCATCTTCAGTATGTACGTCCGCTCGATGCCGAGCGCGGCGGCGGCCTGCGTGCGATTCCCGCCGTGGCGGATCAGCGCCGCCCGGACCAGGGCGCCGCGGTAGCGATTCACCGCGTCGCGGTAGGTGATCACCACCGCGGCTCTTCGTTGTTGGTCATCCGGCCGGCGTCCGCGTTCCGTGAGGATGCGCCGAACGTCGGGCCGCCGTAGTAGCGTTTCCTCCAAGCCGCCTTCTTCTCGGGGTCCCACGTCTTGCTGCCCATCAGCGAGGAGCCTTCGCCGGTGGTTTCCGGGGGTCGTCGCCCCGATTGGGGCGCCCTGCCCCGGATCGGGCATCGGGGGAGCTGGGGCCGGCGCCCGTCCCATTCGGGGCGTCCGGTTCCAGGAGCCACCCGAGCGCGGCGTAGGCATGGTCCCAACGGCCGTAGATGATGAGCGCGATGATCTCGCGCTCCAGGGACCCGAAGAGGAGCTGGTCGGAGCGGCTCACCTGGGCCGGCCGGGCCTCGTCCAGAAGGCTGGCGACCGTCGGCTGCACCCGGAGCTTCTCGGCGCCGGGGATGGTCGTGTGCCACTGGATGTCCCGGGACTCGCGGTGGAGGGCGTTCATGCCCCGCCCCCGTTCTCGCGCTTCCGGGCCCGGGCGCGAGCCAGCGCCTTCTCAGCCGCGGCCACCAGCCGCCGGGCCGTTTCGACGACGTTCCGAGAGGCGTTCCGGCCCGAAAAAACATTCACGACGAGGGGGCGGCTTACCCCCGCCACGGCCGCGATCCGGTCCTGCGTGATCCCGTGACGCTTGCAGGCGGCCCGGAGTTCGGCCAGCTCGGGGGCGCTCGCCCGGTGGGGCTTGACGGGTGGAGGAGTAACGGTAACCATCGGGTGGGAACGTTACTTCACGCTATGGGACGGAGTCAAGAAGAAATTCACGGTATGGGAAGTGCCTAAAAAGTCAGGCGCAAAACCAGTCCCGTACCGTGAGGCGATCGCGCTTGCTGGCTCGGAAGAGCGATTACGGACCGGCGCGAATCCATCGACAGCCGCGAATTGGAAGAGGCGCGGCGTGCCCTGGGATGTGCTCGGCCCGATCGTCAGAGAGCGATTTCATCAGGACCAGCGTGCCGGCGCCGTCGCGGAACGAACGGCACGGTATGGCGATGCGCACCTCGACGCCGAGTGGCGCCAGACGCACACCTACACGGCGATGGTGACGGCGCTCCGCCGCCTTGAGGCGCTCTATCCGCTGGGCAGCAAGAGCCCGAACGCCTGGCGCGTCCGGGTCGCGTGGGAAGCGATGCTGGCCGGCGCCTCGACACTCCTTGCGGTCGCCAACTGGAAGGACGAGGATTGGAAGCGGATCTTCGACGACGGCGCCGACCTCTGGAAGCGGCCGAAGGCGGGCAAGCGGTCGGAGGCCGAGACGCTCCGCGAGCGACTCCAGATCGAACTGGGCTTCACGAAGGAGGGCGAGGGATGAAGCGGCGGGATGGCATACGGATCCTCGGCTGGAGCCTCGTTGTCGTCGGTGTTCTCCTCGCGATTGCGTCGCCCATCTGGGCAGAGCACGAGACCCGCGGACGGGACGCCCGCTGGTTTGAAAGAGAACTGCGATCGGTCGACGTCTATCGACTCGAACGGGTCACGCGAATGCTTCACGAGGGGACGCGGCCGGCATGGGTGGTCGTCAGCCCTTGGCCGGGCGTGGTTGGCGGTGCTGCGGCCGCAGGCTTCGGAATTCTTCTGCTGGCGATCCGGCACCCCCATCGCCCACCGAAGGAGGACGCGGCGACCGAGCCTACTCCCCGCTGACCCGCGCCTCGACCGCCCCCGCGACTACTGAAAGAGCTCGGCGATCGCGGCGGCGCCGGCGCCGACCACCGCGCCCGCAGCCGTCCCGAGCCCGGGCGCGATCCCCGTCCCGAGTAGCGCCCCGCTCGCGCTCCATGCCTGGACGCGGAGCAGGAAGGTCCCCTTCCCCTTCTCCTTCTCCAACCGCTCGGCCTTGGCCTTGTAGGCGTCACGCTCCTGGTCGGCGAGCTGCGCCAGGCGCGCCTGGGCGGCCAGGATCTTCTCGGTGATCTCCACGAGCTTCAGCGCGGCGTCGCGGCCGGCCGTCAGCTCGGCAACCTCCGCCTTGAGGGAGGCGACCTCGGCCTCCAGCGCCCGGGCGCGCTCGCCGGCGGCTGCGGCCTTCGCGGCGCTCTCCCGGTCGGTCCCGAACTCGGGGCGGTCCTGAGCCGAGGCAGGAAGGGCCGTAAAGATCGTTAGCACGGCCGCTACCGCGAGTTGTCGCCGGGTCATGGCCTCACCCTCGGGAGGATCGTCAATCGCCAGCCCAGGCGCTCCCAGGCCTTCACGACGTCCTCCGGCGAGCCCTTGGCGGCCAGCTCGGCCCCTTCCCGGGTCACCCGCTCGACGACCGCGCCAGCGTCGGCCGTCCGCCGGGCCAGGTCGTCCGCCCGCTGGCGGTGCGCCGCGACGTCGGCCTTGAGCCGGGTCCGCTCGCCCTGAAGGGCCCCCAGCTCCCGCTCCTGCTCCTCCCGCTGCACCTGGATCGCCCCGAGGACCGCGCGGAACTGCTGCTCGTGGAGCGCGTCGCGCTCGGCGACGGCCCACCGGACGCGGACCTCCTGGACGGCGAGAAGGACGGCGACCAGGAGGACGAGCCAGAGCCATCTCGGGAGGGCGCGAAAGATGTTCACAGGCACCCGCCCAGTGGCGTACCGCAGATGATCCACGAGATGAGCGGCACAGCCAAGATGATGAGCAGGAGCAACAGGATCAGCCTGATAAGGCCGCCGATCATGGCGCCTCCCGATGCTCGATCGGACGCACGTTGGGGCAGCCGATCCCCTCCAGCGGCACGGGACACTCAACCAGGGCGACGTAGCACGGGCCGCAGACGAGGTTGAGGAGGAGCGCAAAGAGCACGTTCACCGGGGCCGCCTGATCCGTACCTCGATCGGCAGATCGCGCCGCGTGGCGCAGTAGCGCTGGAGGTCGTGGACGAACACCGAGCGGTCCGGCTCCGGGAGCCGGTCGATGTACCGATAGAGCGGGATGAGCGCCGGCGAGACTGCGGAGTCGGCGGCGCGCTTCACAGGCTGAGCATCGCGCGCGCGTCAATCGCCGCCGCGATCTCGGGACAGCGCTCGAGGACGACTACGCGACGGCGGGGATCGTAGCGCACGGCACCGATGACTTCGGCGTCAAGCCACTCCGGGCGCCGCGCATCAAGGTACTCGTTCGGGGTGACGACCATCACGCCGCCTCCGGGTGTTCGTAGATCGGCTCNCGCTCGGCGGCAGCGAGCCGCGGTAGCGCTCGGCGGCGATGCACGAAGTCGCACATCGCCCGATTCCAGGTCGCCCACTCGTCGAAGAGGTCGCTGGCATGGTGCGGGCAGAGCGCGATCCCCTCCGGCAGGGTCAGGCCGCAGCTCGCGCAGAGGCTCACGCGATCCTCCTCACGCGCCGCCGGATCTCGGCCGCCCTGTCCTTCGCCCATGTGCTGATCGCGGTCTCTTCCACCGCTTGCCGCTGCGCTTCGCGCTTGACCGTCGCCGGCGTCGCGATCCAGCGTCCGCTCCGTCGCGCCCGACACGATGGGCACAGCGCCGGCACGCGACCGATCCCGCGCCACGCGATCGGCTCGCCGCAGCCATCGCAGGCGAGCAGCGCGGCGACGCTCACCGCCCGAAGAGCCTCAGCGTGAACTCCGCCACCGGCTTCACGACGAGGACCGTCACCATCCCGCCGAAGTACGATGCCGCGATCCAGCCCCAGTCGATCGCCATCACGTTCCTCCTTCGTGCTTGACGGGCTCCGAGAACTCCATCGGTTGGGCGTTGGAGAGCCGGGCCATCTCTCGCACGACGTCGCGCATCTCGTCAGCCGTCACGCCCTGGCGGACCGTCTTCGAGCCGTCCCAGTGCAGCACAACGAGGTCGATCCGGCGGACGCTCATGACGTCTCTCCCGGTGATTTCGCCGCCCCGTTGCCGTTCTTCGCGCCCCACCTGAGTCCGATCAGCTTCGACGCCACTTGCGAGCCCGCGACGAGCCCACCATAGACGAGGAAGAGCAGCGTAACCGCCTCGCCAGGGCCCGCCGCCCAGACGACCTTGAGGAATCCGGCGGTCATCGCGAGGTTGCCGATGTGCGCGTAGAGCTTTGTGTGGGAATATCCGCCGGTCGCATCGTCACGGAAAAGATCGCTGAGTTTCATCCGACCACCTCGCGGCACTCCCCAACGCGGCGATCCTCGCGCCCGGACTCCTCAATGATCCGCTCGTAGAGCGTCCGGGCATCCTCGCAGTCGGCGGGATCGAGGAAGCGCGCGTGCACCTGGACGACGTGGCCGTCTAGGTCGAGCAGCGCGAACCACCAGAAGATGAGGGCCAGGATCACCGCGGCGCCTCGATGACGTGCGGCCGGCAGTACGCACCCGGCGTGGCCTGACCGTCCGGCGTCTGCACGACGACGGGGAGACAGAGATAGGTCACCGGGGGTGGCATCTTCACCGCGCACCCGGCGAGCAGCAGGAGGAGCGCGAGCCCGGCCACGCGGCCTAAAAACTGGCCCCTGAGCCGTTTGCTGCCAGTTTGCGGCGAGTTTTTCATGGCGCCCACCCCTCCGTATCCCCCCGGCCGGCGACAGGCGCTAGCCGATCGTCCCGGCACGAGACCGTGATCTCCAGGGGCGCATCGGGCGCGCGCTTGACCATCTCCACGATCGGCCAGGGGCACCCCGCCTGCCGCGCCGCCTCGCGCAGCCGCTCGACCAGGGCGGCGACATCCCCCCCCCC
>C687J35021_10001574_pt1 | contig 17280 bp, 23 predicted proteins | sample RifCSPhighO2_12_FD_35021 | JGI IMG/M metagenome (IMG submission 35021)
GGCAAAATCTACAAAGACTGGGCAATTATTGACAGCGTTCCCCACGAAGCCAGATTGATGCGTTTAGGACTGGATTTTGGCTATGCCAACGACCCTGCCGTCCTTGTCGCGCTTTATTTCTATAACGGCGGGTATATAGTCGACGAACTAATCCATAGAACGCACATGACCAACTCCAAAATAGCTGATTATATAAACAACTGGGACCACCCTAATACCCTTTGCGTGGCTGATTCGGCCGAACCTAAGAGTATCGCCGAAATGTTGGAGTACGGCGTCCAAATTATCGGCGCCAATAAAGGACCAGGCTCTGTAAACCAGGGAATCCAGTGGGTCCAGGACCAACGCATGAGTATGACTAAACGAAGTACCAATGTAATCAAATCCTACCGAAACTACATGTGGCGAACAAATAAAGACGGCGAAATCCTAGACCTGCCAGACCACAACTTCAGCGATGCCATGGACGCTATTAGATACGGAATGGAAACTCTCCGCCCAAGTGACGACAAAGATAAAATTTACACATCGGGGAGGATTACCAAGCTATGGGCTACATAAACATTACAGATGATTTGAACGCTCGTGGGCGGAAGGAATTGAAGGTCGGACAGACTATGCACTTTGACTTTGAAGGCTCGCCAGTTTATCTGAAAATTATGAAGAAAGAAGGTGGTAAGGTCTGGGCTAAGCGCCTTGACCCTAAAAAATACCTGACTCCAGAAGAAGCTGACGACCAAGTAATGGTAGAACGAAAAAAATTGTAATCACGAGCTTTATGTGGTATGTTGCCCTTGTAATACAAAAACGAGGCAATCTTGGCGCACAACTATCTCAAACCCGAAAATTTAGTAGAAATCTTAAAAAGATGCAAGTCTTGTGGAGTTGAGTTTCCTCTATCAGATTTTTACATAGACGCAAGAGGCAAAGATGGTAGAGTCGCTAACTGTATGACTTGCGATTTAGTTCGCAGAAAAGAATTGCGGATTAAAAAAGAGAAGTCTGGTGGATTCGGTTATTGTAAAGCGTGTAAAAAACCCTTGAGTGCTGGAAACCCTAAAACTACTGGGCTTCACAGAAGCTGTGCTGTGGGCGATAAGTCCTGGAATTATAAAGGAGGTCATATAACAATACAGGGATATAGGGTAGTAGAAAGTAACGGTATTCAAGTTAAAGAACACCGCTTGGTGATGGAGAAATGGTTAGGCCGAAGACTCTACTCCGATGAGAATGTACATCATATTAACGGAGTAAGAGATGATAATAGAATAGAGAATCTTGAGCTTTGGGTACGGTCTCAACCACCAGGGATTAGAGTCAAGGATGCTGTTAAGTGGGCTAAAGAAATGCTCGAAAGGTACACATAATGGCGTATTCATTTTTGAAGCCTGATAATTTGGTGGATATTTTCCGCACGAGTCAGCAATATACGGAAGGTTTAACCGACGGTTTCCCAGAGTTTGAACGCATCGCCCGCAACAAGCCTCACGCCTCAATTCCCAAGGAATATCCCAAGACTACCGACGGTACTACGGCTTCAATTATCCGCAAAACCCCTCATCGCATTATCCAGCAACTCCCAACAGGCAAGGTTAAGTCCACCACTAATGACTGGCTGAGTGTAATTGCTTCGTTTATTTATACGAATAAGATTATCCCCAGCGCCAATGAAGGCTACGCCCTTTTACAAAAATGCTGGTCGGTGGTTGAGAAGTTCCTGACCTTTGGATATTGCCCAACCTACGTACCGTTTGTTAATCATCATGGTTATTTCTGTACCGATTTGCGTATACCGTATTGGGGCGATATATTCTTGCAGCCTGGAAAACTAAGCGATGCTGATTCAAATTATGTTTTTATGCGTTCTTGGTGGCAGACTAAAGACATTGACGCTCTTATAGAATCGCAAGGCAAACTCGATAAAAAACTGCGTACTTGGGATATTGAAGCTCTTAAAGCCGTTAAAGATTTTGAATCAACTAAGGACGAAAAAGCCAAAACGCCAGCTGAGAGAGAAAAGAATATCGACAGCAAAGGCGGAGTTGAGCTTATAACAGGTTTCCAAAGAGGCAAGGGGGCTAAGTTTTATACTTTCCACATTCAGACTGCAGGTGCAGGTAATAAGAAAGGTTCAGGCACGATAGTCCGAACCAAGATAAACAAAGACCCCCGCGGTGAATTACCTGTTTCTTTCGCTTATGGAGATATAGATGGCAGTAATCCGTTTGGGCGCTCAATTATTGAACTGGTTGGCGGACTTCAAAACCTGATGGACGCTGAGATGCAGATGTACCAATACAACCGTGCCTTGCAGTTAAACCCGCCACTTATAAAAAGAGGTAACTTTTCTAAGAATAAGATTAAGTTCGCTCCCAATATTATTATAGATGTCGGCTCTGACCCTAACGCTACAGTTGAACCGTTAAGAATAGACAGCGATGCTCTTAAAAACTTCCCTCAAAACTACGGCATGATGAAGTCGCAAATGCTTAATCTCTTGGCGAGTCCTGATACTTCCATATCAGCCGAGATTGGTAATCCAGGCTTCTCCAAAACCCCGCAGGGCGTTGAAGCCAGCCAGGCTAACTTATCTATAGACGATAATTACGTTCGCAAACAGTTTGAAACTTGGTTTGAACGCTGGAGCGAAACCGCCATTAACTTATACTTCGCCGAACGGACGGGAATTGAAGAACTCCAGCTTGATAAGGACACAGCCAGCGAACTGCGCGAACTGGCGGCTGAGGGTAAGTTTGACCCCCGTATGCTATCCGACGATAATAAGATTCAAATAGACTATGACAGCGCAACCGAAGCCCTGAAATTTGAAGTTGACGCTTCTACCAGTAAGATGCAGGACGAAGTTAAAGAACTCCAATCACTTACAGGTCTTAAAGAACTGCTAGAGAAATCTGAAATCCTGCAATCCATTGTACCGCCTGAAAAGACTATGGAACTATGGAACGCTATTGTCGATAACTCAGGCACCGAGAACAGGGATAGGTTGAAGATGAACGACAAAGATAAACAAGCCGCAATCAAAAAACTCTCCCAGCCACAAGACGATACTAGGGAATACCTGAACTTTAGCTACAAAGACGCACCTGAAGATATCAAGCGCCAGATTGAAATGCAGTACGGCTTAGAGCCTTCTAAAGAAGTTTCGCCTACCGAGAAGCAACTTCAAGTCCAAGCTATGGGCGCCGAGCAAGGCAAAGATAAGGGTGGTATGACACCTGAACATCTTCTTAAAGCTGATGACCAAGCCTATAAACACGAGATAGACGCTGCCAAGTTAGAACTTGAAAGCCGAAAACTAGACATAGCTGAGAAACAAGCCAACAAACCGCAACCTAAACCCGTAAAAGCAAAGGCAGGTAAGTGATGGATTCTGAAGATTTATACCCGAATGATTCAACTTACTTTGACCCCTTCAAAGAGCCGATAGACCAGACTATTGAGCGCAAGAAAGAACGCGCCCAAACTCTGGAGGCTATGAATATCTTAAAGGACCACATTAAACGCCTTGAAGCACGGATAGCTTTTTACGAGCTGAATTCCTCAATACCTGATGAAGTCCGAGCTGAACCCGACAAATTCGTGATTATGTCCAACAGCCACATGCTGACCGCCAAGTGTTTACAAAGCGAAGTAGATTATCTGGGAGGGCTTATAGATTCATACAAAAGATGATTTGCGTGTTGGGCGCCCAAACACTATTGATTAAATTCATAGACGCCCAGCACGGAGACCATCTATCTCCCCCTCGCCGAGGCACGGCGTAAAACGAAAGGAACAATATGGCAGATGATAATGCCGACGACGTAAAAGACGCCGAGATAACACCCGACGACTTTGATGGGAAACAGGAAACCCCAAAAGCTGAACCGTCACCAGCAAAAGAGGCGAAAGCCGAACCCGAAGCAAAAGTAGAAGCGAAAGCAGACGCTGAAGCTGAGGACAAAAAACCTGAGGCTAAGGAAACAAAGGAGCCTGAAAAGGCAGAACCCACTAAAGTGGACACACCCGATGTTCCTACAAAGGCTGACAAAGAAGGCGATGAGGAAGCACCAGCTGAACCAGACGCCGATAAGCCAGCTGAAGACAAGCCGATGACGAAGGCAGACGAACGTAAAACCCAGCTCAATACTGAGATTAGAGATTTAGTCTCACAGCGAAACGCTATTAAGGCGGAAATCGAAAAGAAGAACGCCGAAGTGTATCAGCCCGCAGCTGAAGATGAGCTGACCGACCAGACCAATCCTGATACGGGGCAACCCTATACATCAGTTGAGGCGAAGGTTGAGGCCTTGCGCCAGGAACGAGAGATGGAAAAATACAATTCTCAAGTTGCTGACGCTCAACTCACAATTAGTAGTGAATCTGAGAGAGTCCTAAACGACTTCCCGATGTTCAATTCTGAGAGTGAGAGTTACGATAAGGAACTAGCCGAAGAAGCTGCAGAGCTTCTGCAAGCCAACCTCATCTACGACCAAAACACAGGTCAGGTAATAGGTTCAAATGTTTCGCCATATCAACTTTACAAAACCCTCGCTAGAGCTTCTGGAATCAGCGCGACGAAGGGTCAAATCAAGGGACAGCAAGCGACGGAAAAGATGTTAGCTAACGCCGACACCAACACCTCGACTGCTCCTGAGAAGAAACCCGCAGACCCGCTTACTGAAATGTGGGCAGAACCACTATAGAACCCAATGGCACTAGCGATTAAATAAAAAGGGAATGATGGCTTACCGTAGTATAAACGCCCATGACTACGACCCAGAATGGTTGATGTCTTATGTAGACACCATAACTTCTGATTGTTGGTTGTGGAACGGTAGTATGTACCAAAATGGCTATGGAAAGTACGGGAAAAGGGGCAAAATGGCTCACCGAATTTTCTATACACTATTTGTTGGTGCTGTCTCTGAAGATATGGCGTTAGACCACCTTTGCAGGAATCGTCGGTGCGTGAATCCCGACCATCTTGAAATTGTGACTCTTGTTGAAAACGTCATGCGCGGGAATAGTCAACATGCTATAAATGCGCGTAAAAGCCATTGTAAGCAGGGACACGAGTTCACCCCTGACAACACTTACATTCCGCAAAAAAGGCTTAATCGCCGATATTGCAAAGAATGTATTAAAGTACATTCTAAAAACCACATACAAAAATTAAGAACTCAAGCCCTAATAATATAGGGTTTAAGAAAGGAAGATAGAAATATCGCACAAAACTATGCTAGTGCAACGCTAGGCGTTATTGATGAACGTCTACACCTTGCCACAAAAACAGCCGATGTTGTTAACAAGGGCGGAGTACGCCTAGACTTCAACGGCAAAAACAGTGTGACCATTTACACTGTCGATACTGTAGCCGAGGTCAATTACACCCGTAGCGGTTCAAACCGTTTCGGTGCGTTAACTGAACTTGGAACTGGTACTCAGACTTTCACTCTGAGCCAGGACAAAGCCTTCACCTTCACTGTTGACCGAGGAAACTTGGAAGACTCAATGATGGTGCAGGAAGCTAACAAAGCTGTTAAACGACAAATTGCTGAAGTAGCTGTCCCAGCTGTGGACGACTACACCCTAACTACAGCTCACGCATCTGCGTTGGCTAACGGTTACGGCGCAACTGCCGCAGTTACAACTTCTAACGCTTACAATAAGTTCTTAGCCCAAAACGACGCTATGACTGAAGCAAAAGTCCCTGAAACAGGACGCTACTGCTTCATGACACCAGCAACTTACAGTTTGCTAAAACAAGACTCAACCTTTAGGTTAGCTTGTGATACTGCTTACGCCGACCTTAAAAAAGGAATAATCGGTCAAGTAGATGGTGTTACGTTAATCAAGGTACCAAGCGATTTGCTACCTTCTAACGAAGTCTTTCTGTTCATTTGGGACCAGGTCTTAATTCGACCCATGAAGTTCAACTCCACACGCATCCTTACAGATGTTCAAGGAATTGACGGTGCGGTTGCTGAAGGCCGACGATACTATGATGTCTTCATTCCAGCTAATAAAGCAGCTGGTCTAAGATACCATCTATCAGCCTAAACTAATCAGAGCTAGACTCACGTCTAGGAAAGGAAAACTATGGAAACAAGTACCCTACCGAAAGGTCAATCCAAGGAACGTACTAAAGGCCAGACAGAAAATGAGCCTGGCATATACGTTCACAAGCCAACGGGTAAGAAATTAGTTACCCGTGATGGCGAAGCAGGGATAATTCAGGCTGACGCCATAAAATCGCCTGTTTGGAAAGACCAATGGGAGCGCGTTGGTGATGTACCTAGCGGTACTGAACTACTTAAAATGCGCAAAGCTCAAGCCCTTAAAGACGCGAAGTCTGAAACTGACCCCAAAGTCAAAAAAGAACTTGAGCTGTTTGGAAACAGTTAAAATAAAGAAAGGAAATTAAATGGCAAACCAAGCTTACGCAGATAGACATCAGTTACCTGATGGTCGCTATGCTGTTGACATTGATGCAGCCAAAACACTAGCTGCTGAAGACAGTGGTCTTGTGCAAAACGTAGTTGCTACTGGAGTTACTATTACTCTCCCAGCCGTAGCTACACAAGGTGTTTGGACTATCCGCGATGGCGGCGTCCCAGAGACTGACGGACCTGATGGTGCTATTGTTTCGGCTTCTGTCGTGACAGTAGACCCTAACGCTTCAGATACTCTTGCTGGTCTAAACCAAGAAGGTACCGAACAAGACGGCAAATACTTTAAGAACACCGCTGGTGACCCTGGTGACGAAATCACCATTCTTAACACTGGTGCAACTAACGGCGGTCTAGTCGGCCCTACTATAGGTGACTGGTTAGCTGAAGGTTAAATCTTAATAGAGTAGAACTAAAGCCATGATAAGGATAATCGTTGATTCTTACGGCAGATTAGTTCCATCTCTTTCTCCGCACAATCCTTGAAATAGTGGATTGGTGGACGCTAAAAGTGGCAGCTAGAGTAATTTGCTTATAGCTGCCATCTTTATATAGCTGGCGAATAATGGCTATTTGTGTTTCATTTAATATAGCCATCGGGTTTTTAGAACCTTTGTGGTTCTTTTTTATTTTAGCCATATAAATAGAATAGCATGGGGCATATAAATCTAATTGACAGTTTGAGATGTTGCATTTACAATTTATCTATATCCTAAACAGGAAATAAAAACTTGGCTCAACACACGACTTTAGGCGAACAGTACGAAATCACTTCAGGTGTAGGTCTGCAGGCTGAAGAAGAAATTACCTTTACTGGCGATGCTGATAATGCTGGTGATGTAGCCACTACGCCATATACATTATTCACAGTTACAGGTCTGGTAAGTGCCATAGTTTATGCAATAGTTGAAGTGAACCTAACTAGCTCTGGCGGAACTCTTAAAGTTGGTACTAAGCGAACAGATGTAGCAGGGGGCGGTCTTGATACTACTGGCAGTCTTTTAGCTTCTACAACTGCTTCAACTCTTGATGCTTATGAAATTTGGTACAACAATGCTCCGCAATCTACTTTAGTAGCTGATACGGTTACTAACTTCCCTCGCAACGTTATTAGTCGGGATATTATCTTAACCGCTGGTACAGCCGATATAACTGCTGGACGCATTAGGTTCGTTTGTATTTGGAAACCAATTACTGATAATGCATCTGTTGTTGCTAGACACTTAGGCAGTCCGTCGCTATCACCTAGCGCAAGTTTGTCACCTAGCGCTTCTGTATCTCCTAGTTCATCACAATCACCAAGCGCCTCTAAGAGTGCTTCAGTTTCACCAAGCAGTTCACTCTCTCCAAGTGCCTCAGTCTCACCATCACAATCTGCTTCACGTTCTCCGTCAGCTAGTATCTCTCCATCAGCTAGTACCTCAATCAGCCCATCACACTCAATCAGCCCATCAGCTTCTCAGTCAATGTCGCCTTCTAGCTCTCGTTCACCTAGTGCGTCAATCTCGCCAAGTACCTCAATTTCAGGTAGCTTGTCGCCTTCTGCATCAGTTAGCCTGTCGCGCAGTCCTAGCGCTTCAGTATCAGCTTCGCTATCACCTAGCGCTTCTCTTTCACCTTCAGCTTCACTTAGCCCAAGCGCTAGCGTTTCACTCTCGCGTAGCCCAAGTGCTTCTCTTAGCCCATCTGCTTCACTTAGCCCAAGTGCCAGCGAATCACGTTCACCAAGTGCTAGTATCTCCCCATCAAGTTCAGTATCAGCTTCACCAAGTCCATCACCATAGGAGGTTTTTATGGCTAAATTTGGCAAGAGTATAGTGAATGTGATAAGAGGCGATACTCGTCAAATTAACCTCGCCTTTAAGGAGTCAGATGGCACAACAGCTATAAATCTGGCTGGCGGAACAGTTTACTTTACGGTTAATTCTAGTGCTGACCCCTCAGATGATACATCTGTGGCTTTTCAGAAAACTGTTGCTGGTTCTAGCGCTACTACGCCAGCATCAGGGCTCCACACTTTTACATTGACGCACGACGATACTGATATAGACCCAGGTACTTACTGGTATGACGCTCAATTTGTGGATTCTACAGGCGGCTATCTCTCAAGCTATAGAGGTCGTTTTATCGTTCAATCAGACACTACGCGAACTTAGTTAATAATCCTGTGGATAACTGCTTGACCTTCTCCCCCTTTTAAGGGTATATTCAAGATAAATGCCAGAAGAAACACTTACTGGAATAAAGTATAGGCGCAAGTGTAAATCTTGTGGAGAGATATTTTACCTTAATCCACGCACTGGTCTGAAGTGGGCAGAAGTGGTTTATCATGGGCGTTGATGTATCTGTGGTTATACCGTCAAGGAGCGCTCAGTGGCTTGCCAAAACAGTAAATGCTTTACTGACTAAAGCAGAATCTACAGTAGAAGTTATAGTTGTGTTTGATGGTCGGTGGCCGACACTAGAGGAGATGCCAAAAGAGGACTCTCGTTTAATAATGGTTCATCATGGCATGATTCATGATAACTATGGCATGCGAGAATCTATAAACGCTGGAGTTAGAATTTCAAGTGGCGAGTATCTGCTGATAATAGATGAACAATGCGGTGTTGACCAAGGTTATGACGTTAAATTGGCGAAAGATTGTGGCGAGGACTGGGTAGTTATACCTCGCAGATGGCGGTTAGAACCTGAAACCTGGACGTTAACCAAAGACTCTGAAGGTGACAGACGCCCACCAATAGATTATATGTATGTTGAATACCCCTATGTTAAACCGCTGGATAAAACTCAAGGGCTTCATGGAGCGGAGTGGAAACGACCAGACCGTAAAGATGTAATGATAGATGATTGTCCTACTATGCAGGGGTCGTGTTACTTCTTAAAGCGTAGCTGGTGGGACAAGATACTGCCTGACGGATTAGTCTCTACCCATTATGGGACATTTACGATGGAAGCCCAAGAAGTATCGCTAACCACTTGGTTTATGGGCGGACGGGTAGTAGTGAACAAGAACACCTGGTACGCCCACTGGCACAAAGGTCGCAAAGGAAAAGGCTACGCTTTCACTAATGCTCAATATAAACGCCATCAAGAAGGTATGGAAAAAGGCAGACTGTACGCCATAGACTACTGGTTAAATACAAAAGATTACAAATATGACTGGAATTGGTTTGTAACAGAGAAGTTCCCCGATATGCCTGGCTGGAGTAAAGACTGGCGGGAACGGGTAGAGAAGGACAAACACCACGATTATTCAACCTTGGGCTATGTTAATGATGATTGGCTTTCTAATTTAAGGGAGAAAAATAATGCTGATAGGTGATGGCGATATAGCCTCTGTTTTGCCTGATAATGACGGCTTGCTTTACTTTGCCAGCGGAGTGAGTAATTCTAAGGAAATCAGGGAGAACCAGTACGAGCGAGAAATAAATATGCTCCTACAGCAACCCAGACACGCCCATATCGTTTATTTTAGTTCACTGGCTATATTCTACTCTGACAGCCGTTACGCCCAGCACAAGTGGCAGATGGAGTCCTTAGTGAAGCTAGAGTTCCCTCACTATACTATTATCCGTTTAGGGAACATCACTTGGGGCAAAAATCCCCACACCCTGATTAACTACCTTAAAAAACACCCAAAGGCAGAAATACAGGATGTTTACCGTTATATTTGCGATAAGGACGAGTTTTTACACTGGATTAAACTAATCCCCACCTTTAACTGCGAGATAAATGTGCCAGGTAAAAGATTAAAAGTAAAGGAGATAGTAGATGAGTACGTTAACAAATAGAACAGAATTACCCAAGCTCTTTGCGGAGAAAGGTTTTAATAGGGGCGCGGAAATAGGTGTATTTGGAGGTTACTTCTCCGAATTGCTGTGTAAGAATATCCCAGGTCTTACCTTAATATGCGTAGACATCTGGGGTCACGGAAAATATAAAGCAGCTGAAGACGAAGCCCGCCAACTGCTGAAGGACTACGACACCATCATAATCAAGGACTACAGCGTTGAAGCTGCCAAAGACATTCCTGACGAGTCTCTGGACTTCGTATATATAGACGGAGCGCATGATTACGATAATGTTAAGGCTGATATAAAGGCTTGGGCGCCCAAAGTTAAAATAGGTGGAATTATTGCAGGAGACGACTTCTACTCGTTCCCTAGCGGCAAGGGCGGAGTTATGCAAGCAGTTACCGAGTACACATCACATCACCACTATGACCTCAAGATAACCGAGTGGGATATAGACAACCCTGTAAGGGATGATAGACAACCTTCGTTCTGGTTCGTTAAAACTCATAACAAGGGACCGCAACATCCACACGAGAGAAAGGACTTTGATGGTTTTAGAAGTTGCAAATATAGGTAGAGTAGGGCTAGCTGATGTATTCCGTGAGCTGGACTACAAGATTGGCGTAGAAGTTGGCGTAGCCGCAGGTTGGTACTCCACTAAGATAATGGAACGTAACCCTCAATTACTGCTTTACGGCATTGACCCTTGGATTTCTTACGAGGGCTATACGGACTATAAACTCAAGTCAACTTTCAAGACGCTTGAAGAACAGGCACATGCCCGTTTAGACAAATATCCTAACTATAAGTTTGTCAAAGAGTTCAGTATGGATGCTGTTCAACAATTTGAAGACAACGGCTTAGATTTCGTGTACATAGACGGAAATCACGCTTCACCCTTTGTAGACCAAGACATTAACGAATGGTACAAGAAGGTCAAGCCAGGTGGAATACTAGCTGGGCACGATTACACAAAGACTAAAGGCAGACCTTATCGACCGCCAAACAACAATACTATCGCCGCCACTAATAAGTTTGCAGACGAAAATAAGCTAATCCTGTTTCTTCTAGGCACAAAAGCTATTAGGGAAGGCGAAGTAAGGGACAAGGTACGTTCGTGGATGATATGCAAGTAGCAATTTTATCAGCAAACTTGGGTGACTTTGACAAGGTAGTCGACCCCATTAGACAAAATATCCCTATGTATACTAGCTTTCATCGCTGGACTGATGAGGATTTCCCGCCAATTACAGGTCTTACCCCAAGATTACAGTACCGTATACCCAAGACTCATGGTTGGCAGATGCTACCTGGGTACGATATTTATATGTGGTTAGATGGGTCATTCAGCCTTGCGAAGTCAGATAGTCTTCAGTGGTTCGTAGATAAACTAGGGGACAATGATGTTCTTTTATTCAGCCATCCCCACCGACAGACGGTTAAAGAAGAAGTAGACCATATTGAAGACCACCTGCAAAAAGGCAAACCCTACATTACATCACGCTATAAGAACGGTCTGCACAAAGAGGCTTTGGCTGAACTGGGTGATGGACCGCTATATGCTTCAACAGTTTTTATGTACCGCAATACTTCCGTAGTCCAAGCTGCTTTAATGACGTGGTGGTATCTAGGGAGCCGTTACTTTAGTTGCGACCAGATAGTTCTAACCCATGCTGTTAGAAATCTGAAAGTGGCTGTAGTAGAAGAAAATCAATATAAGTTTCCGTATTTGAAAGAGGTCAGCAAACATGAATAGAATCGCCGTAGTAGTGCCGACTATTAGGGATATACTGCCTTTTTTGCAGGCTTGGGACCCTCTCTTTGAAAAACACAAAGTAGAACTTATAACCGTCTACGATGGCGAAAAGCCTTATGTTCAACGCTTTGCCTCTGAAGGAAGTCTGCCCACCAATTTATACGCTAAGGATATAATGCCTGGTTATGAAGACTGTCTGACTAACTTTAATGGCGGGATTCGTAATCTAGGTTTTGCTTATGTTGCTAAGTACAGACCTGGAATAGATATAATTATTACATTAGATGATGATGTCCGACCGATAGGCGACCCAATTCAAGACCACGTAGACGCCCTGAATATGAAAGTCCCTACAAGCTGGATGTCTACTGCCTCAGAATATATGCGAGGCTTTCCCTACCAAGTTAGAGACGAGGCACAGGTGATGCTGTCGCACGGTGTCTGGGAAGGTGTGGCTGACTGGGACGCGCCAACACAACTTGTTCTAGGTAGCCATAGACCAGTTACCTTCCCCAAAATGCCAGTACCTAAAGGTATCTTGTTTCCTGTTTGCGCGATGAACCTAGCCTTTCGTAGAGAGATGTTACCTTGGATATTCCAAGCCCCTCTAGCTATGGGGATAGGAAGAATGGACGATATATTGGCGGGAATCACCGCAAAGCGAGAAATAGATAAAAAGGGTTGGGCAGCCGTTACAGGTTACGCCAAAGTTCACCACGAACGGGAATCCAACGTCTACAAGAACCTAGAACTAGAAGCTCAAGGCTTTCAGATTTACGAAGATTTCTGGCAGGGTGACGAGTCTCATGAATATATTAAACTATATAAGGATAAACTGGAGTTATGGCAGATTTTCATAAAAACGATTTAACTGCTATTTATTATAGTGCTGAAGAAGCTCCAGAGGAGTTTAGGGCAACGCTATATGAGAACCTAAGAAAAGTTTTTGACGGCACTATTATTACTGTGCTTAAACCTGATAATGTGCCTCGTTCTCAGGCGCAAATATATCGTCAAGTTCTACAAGGTGCAAAAGAAGCCAAGACAAAATATGTAGTTTGTTGTGAGGACGATTGTCTTTATTCACCTGAACATTTCAAGTTTCGCCCCAAGCCTAATCACTGGGGCTATAATATGAACTCTTGGAACATCTATACCTGGGGTGAACCAGTGTTTAGTTATAAAGCACCAGGCGGACGTAGGAACCTGAATGGACTTATATGTGAGAGGGAGTTACTGATTAAGCACTTGGAAGAACGCTTTAGATTGTGGCCTGATGAGGTGGATATAAACATCTTTGGCGAGCCAGGCAAATATGACAACCAACTCGGCACCACTCCTTACCCTTCGGAGTATTTCTACCCGAACCCGCCAAATATAGTGTTCTCTCATCAGAAGAACTTGCAATTTGAGGGACTAGGAACCCGCAAAGCACTAGGTCAAATAAGAGCAGTAGGTCTACCATATTGGGGAACCGCTGAAAAAATAAGGAGTTACTATGATGGATAAAACATCAAGCCCAAAACCACCAAAGAAGGAACAGTATAAAATGGACTTCAAAGACGCCTTAATAGAAGTTTTGGTTGGCAAATCTATCACCAAACTGGAATGGGGCGATAAACAATATCACGGTCTGCTAAAAGATGAGAAGCTAATGTTACACAAGCCTGATGGCAAATACTACGATTGGATAATAAGTGAAGGTGATATGCGCTCTGACGATTGGATTACCTTGTGAAAGTCCACCAAAATATCGTTATAGATGACGTGGATTATGGCGATACAGCTAGCCGTAAAAACTCTAAGTTCTGTAATGAAGGAAAATGGAATAACTTTATTGAGCCTCTCTTACCTGAAGGACGGGTATTTGTGGAATTCGGCTCTAATGCAGGGATGTTCCTTAAACTAGCCAGAGAGAAATATCAAAGAGTCATTGGGCTTGAACGAAACAAAAACGACTGTAAGGTAGCTGAACAGTACCTCAAAGGTAGTTGCAAGATAATCTGTCGCCAAATAGACGAGAACCTCAAAGATATTCCTCTAGCTGATGTTGTCTTAATGGCGAACTTCCACTACCACCAAAACATTGACGAATTTCGCCGATTACTAAATGTATTAGAGACCAGAGCTTGCTACGTTATAGTGGTGTCGGCACTTGTTAAAGTCCCCCACTGGCGAGCCCAACCTGACCAAGACAATGTTAAAAGTTACTTCAGACACTGGGAACTTATTAAAGAAATTCCCTTGACTACTGACCCGTCTGACCCTCACCCTAGAGAGATGTTCGCTATGCTATTCAAATCGCCTAAACTCCAACGCCTTAACGCCGACCAAATCAATGTTAGAAATCTAGTTAAGATGGAAGGATTCTACCTAAAACAATTCGCTGAGTTAGCTACTAAAGGGAAGGGCTACGAGAAATCTGGTCACTTCAAAGTCCAGCGTACTCGGCGCAAATTAAAGTGGTCAGAAGAACGCTTAATTGAGTTCATAGAGGGAAAGTACGCTCTCATTCGTAATGTGGCGACCAATGGACAGTATGAACCCCTAATCCTAAACAAAGACTTTGAGTTGGTTGATGGACTACATAGATATATGGCACTTTCCGCAAATGGTGAAAATGATATGATTGTGAGGATTTTATGAAAGATTACGATTTTTCAATCTGCATACCTGCAAGAAATGAGCAGTTCATTAGCAATACGGTTGCTGATATTCTTAAGAATAAGCGAGGTAAGACAGAAGTAATCGTAGGTTTGGATGGAGAATGGGCTGACCCAGAAATAGCTGACCACCCTGACGTAACAGTTGTTTATGTACCTGAATCGCTTGGTCAGAGAGCTATGCAGAATAGGTTAGTAAGGTTAAGCAGGGCTAAATATGTCGCTAAATGTGATGCCCATACTTGTTATTCAGAAGGCTTTGATGTTGAACTAATGAAGACCTTTGAGGAATTAGGCGATGATATTACTGTTGCGCCTGAGATGCGTAACTTATGGGCGTATGACTGGAAGTGTATGAAGTGCGGTTCTAGGTGGTATCAAGGTCCAAAACCAGTGGCTTGTATGAAACGAGGTAAGAATACCAGTGAAATACTACCAAATCCTNATTGTGACAATACTGAAAAGTTTACCCAGAGAATAGTGTTTACACCCCGTCCCGATACCCCTCACGCCACATCTTATAGGTTTGATAATGACCTTCACTTCCAGTATTTCGACCAGTATAAGGCCAAACAACAAGGTGATTTGGTAGAGAGTATGAGTTTGCAGGGTTCGTTCTTCATGGCTACCAGAGAAAACTACTTGAAAAAAGAACTGTGTGATGAGTCATGGGGTAGCTGGGGCCAACAAGGCTCAGAAGTCGCTATTAAGACTTGGCTATCAGGTGGGCGAGTAATCATAAACAAACGCTGTTGGTACGCCCACCTATTTAGAACACAACCAGGTTTCTCTTTTCCTTATCCGCAGTCTGGTAGAGGCCAGCAAAAAGCTAGAGATATATGTAACGAGATATTCAAGAATAATAAGTGGCCGCAACAGCAAAAACCTTTGAGTTGGCTGGTTGAACGATTTATGCCAGTACCAGGGTGGGCTGATGCTGACTTAGCAGAGCTGAAGGAAGTACCGCTACATGGCAAGCCGTAGTATTATCTACTACACTGATTCGGAACTGGACGAGAAATTCGCCAAACCTGTTCGCAACCAATTACTAAAGATGAACTTGCCCATAGTTAGTACTTCGCTTAAACCTCTAAACTTTGGATATAACGTAGTGGTTAAGGGCAAGAAAGGCTATGGGACTTTATTTAAGCAGATACTTATAGCTTTAGAAAACAGTGATGCCGATATAATATTTCACGCCGAGCATGATAACTTAATGCACCCCTCGCATTTTGACTTCATACCGCCAACTAAAGATGAGTTTTATTACGACTTGAATTGGTGGAAAATACACAGTGATGGCGTAGCTCTGCACTGGGATGCAGCCCAGGTTAGTGGCCTTTGTTATTACCGAGAATTAGGTCTTAAATGGTATAGGGAGCGTGTCAAAACCTTTGATGCAAAGAACTTTGACCGCAAATTTGAGCCAACAGTTAATGACTTATACGAAACATGGTGGGCTAAATACCCGTCGATTGATATTCGTCATGACCATAATCTGACGTATAATAAGAGAGGTATAAATGATTTTCGAAATAAGGCTGCAATTATAAATTTCCACGAAATTAAAATAGAAGACATCCCTGGATGGAGTTTGACTGCCAAAGATATTTACTAATGTGATATTATTAAGCTGTAAAACAAACACGAAAGAGAGGATAGTCCTCTGGCAGACACCAAAGTCACGGGCTTAACTGAAAACACCGCACCAATCTCTACTGATATTGCGTTAATAATTGATGACCCAGGTGGTACGCCTTTACCTCAAAAAGTTACTCTAGCCAATCTAGCTCAGGGGCTTGGTGGAGCTTGGCCTTCCTGGGCTATTACATGGACTAACTTAACAGAGGGAAATGGAACTGAAACTGCGTCTTATATTCAAGTAGGGAAAACAGTGATAGCAAGATTTCTATTTACTTTTGGCTCAACGTCATCAATCGGTGGTTCTGTCAGCTTATCACTTCCTGTAACAGCAGCAACTTATGATAGCTTAACCCCTGTTGGGACTATTCAATGCTTTGATGCCTCAGGAGCAAATCTTTTTGGGCCAATTTTTATTTCGTCAACTACGCTTGCTAACATAAAAGTACATACTGCTAGTGGCACTTATCTTGCCCAAAGCAACCTATCTTCAACAGTACCATTCACTTGGACAACTAGCGATAAAATAGTTGGACAGTTTGTATACGAGGTTGCGTAATGTCTAAAAAAAAACTTATAGAATAATCTCAAAGGCTAGAAATGGCTGACTACTATCTCTTAGAAGACGGCTCGTCTTACTACCTTTTAGAAGATGGTACTAGTAAATACATAATTAATGAGGGTAGCTCGCCTTCTGCTTCGTTATCACCTTCTGCTAGTTTAAGTCCCTCAGCTTCGCTATCACCCAGTTCTTCAGCTAGCGCAAGCCGTAGTCCGAGTGCATCTTTAAGCCCAAGCTCGTCAATTAGCGCTTCTCTTTCTCCAAGTGCATCTACAAGTCCTTCTGCTAGTCTGAGTCCTTCGGCTAGTGTTAGCGCCTCCCGTTCGCCGAGTGCCAGCCTTTCTCCTAGTAGTTCTGTATCAGCTAGTTTATCTCCTAGTGCATCCTTATCCCCAAGCGCTTCTGTTAG
>C687J35021_10001585_pt1 | contig 17191 bp, 30 predicted proteins | sample RifCSPhighO2_12_FD_35021 | JGI IMG/M metagenome (IMG submission 35021)
ACTTTATTTATAAAATTTATAGAGATGCATGAGGAGTTCGACACTGTTAAAGCTGATTTAGCACTAGCTAAAATTGATGTGGAATCCTTAAAACAGGATAATTTAATCCTAAAAAGTAGATTAGATATAGCGGAGGCTAAATAATGATTCAGATATTAAATCCAGATAAAGTGGATAAAATAATGCTAGATGGTCCAGTTAAGCTAAATCTAGGTTCTGGGCATCATAATTACCTAGATTATATCAACATAGACATAAACACAGAAGTTAGCACGAACTTGGATATTGTTGGCGATATCACTGACTTATCATACTTCCCAGATGGAAGTGTTGATGAGATAGTATGCTACCATGTTGTCGAACATCTTGGGCATAGGGTAACACCAGTGTTTTTGATGGAGTGTTATAAAAAACTAAAGATAGGTGGGCAGCTTATAATTGAAACTCCCGATCTTAGTGAAGCGGTGGAACAATTCGCTAAAATCAGGCATAATAGCGGCGAAATCAAGGGCGACTTTGGCGATGGAAGTATATACGAGACTCTCTATGGCGGGCAAAAGGACAAGGGATCATTCCACTTAGGATGCTTTACCAAATATCACATGATGTGTATGTTGAAATGGGCTGGATGGAACGAACCTTATGTCATACCCGAACCTCCAAGAAGGGGAGTAGAATATGGTTACAAATGGAATATGCGTTTGAGATGTGTCAAATGAGTCACAGTAATCATAAACATGTATACGCAGAAGACTATGAGTACTGCTTTGAAACAAGCAGTTATAGGGCTTTTTGGGACGGTGAATGGCATGTATTGTCGTAATTGTAGCGGAACTATAATAACAGAGGAAGACTTGTGTTGCTGGTGTTTTAATGAAACTAGAACTTAAATGCCAGTGTGGTTACGGATTTAAAATAGAAGGTAACTACAATTTACCTACAAAACCTTACCGTATGATGTGCGTTCAATGTAATAGAGTATTACTATCGGAGCAAGAAGAATGATTAAACTTAATATCGGATGTGGAAATGATTACGTAGCAGGTTACATAAATATAGACCGAGATTCTAATTTTTGCAACAATGGGGTAGATTTAATTGCTGACATGCGTCAGTTACCTTACGAAGCTAACTCAGTTGACGAAATCCGTGCAGAAGGTTGTTTGGAACACTTGAGCTATCGTGATGTTATCCCTACGCTGTACCATTGGTTTTCTATACTAAAACCGGGTGGGCAGCTTATAATTGAAACTCCTAATCTTATGAGAGTACTTAGTGATGTGTTGAAAGACGGACATAATATCAATGGGCATGCTTATGAAACTCTCTATGGCGGGCAAAGGAATGAAACGGAGTACCACGCAGGGTTGTGGTCACTGTCCAGTCTGGCACTTGCTATGGGAATGGTTGGGTTCGTGGATGTAGAGTCCATAAAACCCACTAAGAACTTAGAGAGTGGGGAAGATTGGAATATTAGGTTGGTTGCTAGTAAATGGCATGAATGGAGTTATCCGGGGTTGAGTAAATGAATAAAGAAGACTTTGCTGCCGGATATGTGAAGGGTGTAAAGTATGGTTCTGAATTAATATTCAATAATCTATCAGATGAAGCTGGAAAACACAGTATTCCAAAAGGAACTAATTTGTGGCTTTTATTGAACAGTGTATATTGGAAGGGGCGAGAAGATGAAAAAACTGAAAGTTCTTCACCAAGTTAACAACCTAGCAATAGGTGGAGTAGAGACATTTGTATACAGACTAGCTAAGTATGCTAATGAAGAGACTTACGTGTACACCCATAAGAATGGGATAGTAACAGAGTGGCTAGAAGCTGATGGTATTGTTGTGTTCAATAAGGACGAGACTAACTTAATCGATTTATTATACTTACTTGACATAGATGTATTGGTAATGCATACAGGTTCCTACTTACCAGAGTATGCTGAGGAAGTTAGATCCAAGTTTCCTAACCTTAAGATGATTACAGTGCTTCATACTGTCTACCAAGCAGATGACTGGGTGGATAAAATTATATGCGTGAGTCAGGCTATAAAGGATGTTAATACTATAGATAAAGCAATCCTAATATACCCCGGTATAGATCGTAGACATGATTTTGTTATAGGGGAAGTAACAAGGGTAGCACCTTATAAGTATATAGAAGACCTTATCGAGATAGTTGGTATAGTAGCACCAGATTACCCAGAGGTTAAGCTTAAGATAATAGGTGAGGATGCACTGGATCATATTGGATATACCAATGACCTAAAGGTTAAAATTCATGATTTAGGCTTAGACAATAATGTAGAGTTTGTAGGATATGTTGATAAAGTTGATTACAAATGGTTCGATGCCTTTATTCACTTAGTAGGCAATGAAGCATACCCAGTGACTATATTAGAGGCACTTAACGCAGGGTTGCCTACTTTCACATATAAAAGAATCGGAACTGACGAAATAATCCACACCCACTTATGCAAAGTTAACCCAGACACTATAGGAAAACAACACATTATTGATATGATAAAACTGCTAATTAAAGAAAGACCAAAGCATATAAAAGAAGTAGCAAACGAGTTTACAAAGGTGTATAATGAAAATACTATTTTGTTTCTATAATTGTGGTAGTGGCTTATCCACTCACGGTGGACTAGCTTTACTTAGTGCTTTGGCTAAAAAGGAAGGGCATGAAGTACAGTTGCTACACTTCCATGAGAAGTTAGTTCCAGATGATGTTGAAGTGTATTCACCGCTAGTTAAAGCGTTTGATCCAGATTTAGTAGCTTTTAGTGCCACCGACTTCGAGTATAGTCAAGTAGAATTAATAGCACGGAACATAAAAGCCATAAAAGAAGTACCCATATTACTGGGGGGCAAAAGTGCTATCGAGATAGCCACCAAGGATATAACTAATACGCCTTTTAATGCGTTTTGTATAGGTGAAGCTGAGTTGCCTTGGTTAGAATTCCTAGACGATTACGAAAATTGTAGAGACTTTTTCGATTGCGAACCATGTATGAAGACACTTGATGGAATGTGGTTTATAGGTAATGATAAAAAATTATATACGAACCCTCTAGGTAAGAATGTTACTGATTTAGATTCACTTCCATTCCCCGATTACTCTATATTCAATATGGATGAGATTATTAAAAGTAAAGGTGGGTGGCTGAATGTGCAGTTTAGCCGAGGTTGTGTTTATAATTGTACCTACTGCTACGTAACAGCAGATAAGTATCAGATGTTTGACAAAACCAAAGGAGAGGGTAGATATGGGCTTGATAAGTACTTACGGAACAACTCAGTTGATTACTCAATTAAGTTGCTTAAATTTCTCAGGGAACAGTATCCTTCCATTACCACTTTTAATCTCGATGATGAACTACCAGTTTCCATTGAAATGCATCTTGGACGGGGATTTGACTGGTGGAAACAGTTTTGCACATCTTACAGGGACAATGTATATAGAGAGTATGGGACTCCATTTTGCTGCAATGGCAGGATTAACTTGATGACTGAGGAAATAATTGAACTAATGGCGGTGAGTGGATGCAAAGAGTGTCGTATGGGTTTCGAGTCAGGTTCCTACAGAATCAGAAAAGACATATTAGACAAGCCGATTACAGACGAGAATATGAGACAAGTGTATCAATGGTGCGACAAACACGGCTTGAAGACTACAAGTTTTACCATGATAGGCAATCCCACAGAGACTTACGAGGATATAGACGCAACTATAAGGATGACTGCTGAGTTAAAACCTTGGCTAATAAGACTTACCTTTTGCTACCCATTCCTAAACACTAGACTATGGTTCTATGTGAAGAAGCACGATTTAGTTAAAGAGGATAAGTTGTACAAACAGCATGGGTATTTTGAGGAAAGTGTCATTAAACTACCTATAGAAGACCAGCATTTGATGATGTTTAGGCATCTATTCCCGTGGTTTGTCAACATGTATATGCTTGAAGAAGAGGACTCCAAGAGGTATTTAGATTATATAAATATGTACTCCAATATAGATTTTACAGATGCGAAATCTATAAATACTATCATTGACATAGATAAAGAACTGAGTTTGCTAATGGGAGACAAAGAGCACTTCTGCTACTTTGGTGGCAATACATCTTACTATAATTGCAAGAACAAGAGGTACGCCAATGGGCAGATTTACACGTAATTTAATATTGGGAAAGCTACCTAATGTTTGGGACTGTAAGAGATGCGGTCTTGGACGTAGTAACCTATTAACCCACACACATGGTGTTGAAATTGACAAACAAGAATTACAGTCAATATTGAATAAATATGTACAGCCAAACTAGATCTGAAAACCTAAAGGCAACTTGGGTTAGGAGACATTTAACAGAAACATTTAGAACACCGTCCCAAAGAATGAAAGAACTTAGGACAAAACCGAAATGGCAAAAATATTATAAAAATTACTACAAGAGAATGCAAGAATTGTGGCTAATGCATAAATCTAACATGAATAAATTTGATTTTCAAAAAATAGAACTCCAATCAGAAAATATATTAAAGAAATACGGTTTTACCAATGTGTATAAATGTACTGTTAGGTTTGCAGGGGACTTTATTGCTACCTATAATGGTAAGGAATGCCTAGTTGAAGTAACGACAGCAATATCTCATTCTTTAGTCGATCACAAAAACTTATGTAAAAGGCTCGGTTTAGATCTTTATGTTTTGTTTGTTAGAAAGGATTTCAAGTATAACTTTCTTAAAAAGGTTGATATTACTGATAGTAAGAAAAGTTTAGCACTCAGTATGAAGGAGTTGAAGACTTGTGGTTAACCGTAATTATATTCGTGGATACAACTTCGAGAACAAGCTAGCCAATGAGCTTAAAGTAAAGGGCTACACATTTGTGACTAGAACTGCTGGAAGTCATAGCAAATTCGATATAATAGCTATAGATTCTAATATACTTCACTTAATACAGTGTAAAGCCAACGATCTTACTACAGGAGAAATCAAGAAGATTAAAGAAGAGATGCCTGCGATTCCTAATGTTTTATATGTGGCTAAGAGTGTAGCATATAAGAAGAATCGCAAAGTGGTGGTGGAAGAACTATGAGTGAACATTATATATGCGACAGATGTGGAAAAACTGCTGATATACGTATAGACGAGTTTAATATTAGGGGCAAAGACTTATGCAAGAATTGCCAAAAACTATTAAAGGTGTGGCTGAAAAATGAGTGACAAGTGTTTTTGTTACGAGACAGGGCAGTGTTCTATTTGTTCGGATAATATAGATCATGGGGTAGAACACACTTGTCCAAGTTGCGGACATAAGTTCAAGGAGAAAGGTATATATGGTTAAAGTAAGCATTGTTATTCCCCTCTATAGAATCACGCCATTTATAAGCCAGTGCTTAGCTAATCTTAACGCTCATACTAATTCTGAGGAAACTGAGATAATTATCGTCAGGTCAAGCGGTTCGTTTTCTGAAAACTGTAATCGTGGTATCTCTCTTGCTAAAGGGGAGTATATCTGCCTCTTGAATGATGATATTTGTGTAATTGAGAACTGGCTGGCTCCATTGATAGACGTTCTAGATACTAGACCCGATGCTGGAGCAGTCAGTCCAATGATGTTATTTCCTTTTGGACAAGTCCAGTTTGGCGGTATGGTTTTCCATGATGATTATTGTGGCGGACACTTGGGTTGGGGATGGCAAAAAGAAGATCCACGCCTTTTAAAAGAAGTTACAGAGTTCCAAGCCACTACATTCGGTTGTGTCTTACTTAGACGAAGTGCACTGGAAGAGTGTGGTTATCCTACAATAGTCCCAGATGTTTATCTAAGAAATAATGGTAAGGTCTTAGACGAAGATTTTAAGGTAGGTGGTTATGAGGATGTGGATTTGTGCCTTAGAATGAAACTAGTTGGTTGGAAAATCTTTTATCAACCGGATAGCAAAGTGATACATTGGGAATCAACAACGTTCAAAAACATGAATCAAAAGACTCGCTTGGAAGCAAGCAAATCTAACAGGGAATTATATTTAAATAGATGGACACAATACTTTAAAGACGGGGCATTCAAAGTGGACGACAACGATTATGAAGGTGGGTTGGACAATTATGCCCGTAGACAATAGAGTGTGCAAGTGTGGGCATCGGAAAGTGTTCCATATACCAAGAATGAGTCCATGTATGCAATGTCAAAGTTGTGGAGGTTATGATGAAAATGCGTAGTTCAATACATATAATAACAAGAGACAGAACTAATAATCTATCTATATTGCTTGGATCGTTAGTCAATCAGACTACTAAAGAATTTGACGTAGTAATTCTAGACAATGGCAGACAATTTAAGGTTGCACAAGATTATAATTGCCGTGCTATACTAGAAAGGCTAAAACTAGAAGGCGTGAGGATTAATGTGGTGGAAACCCAAGAGGAACATAGGGATATCGGCAAATATAGGAACCAATGTATAGCGGAAGATAAGTTTAATAATTCTATAGGGATACGCATAGATGACGACAGCCTCCTTGAGCCTAACTTCGTTGAAATCTTGTCCAATGGGTTTACATCCGATGATATAGGAGTGGTCGGGGGTATTTGTCCCTATTTATTTTATCCCCGCACCTACATCCTACAGCCTGCCAGATACAACGAAATAACAGATAACTTTGAATGGGTTGATAACTGTGTCAACTTTACTAGGTTTATAAACGATGACGGAACAGACAGGCACTACTCCAAGACGTACTTCCCAAGCGGACATATAAGAAGTAACTACGCATATAGAATGGACTTAGTCAGGGAAATTAAGTTTCCAGAATGGAGCGGAGCCAGCGGGTTTACAGAAGAAACTGTATTCTGCATTAAAGCACAAATCTCTGGGTATAGAGTAATAATTAATCCGAATGCGGTAGCATGGCACTTTGCTGTTCCTTCTGGTGGTGGCAGGGATAAAGTGCAGTCCCAACAACAAATGGATACGATTAAAGTGTACAACCTCAATAGATTAAAGAAAGAGTTAGAAGAATATAGAAAAGAGAAAGGAGTCGACACGAGGGGATATCCATGAAAACACTGAAAGATTTAGAAGAAGGCTTTGGTCATTTAGAGGAAGGTCGGGTTAGAGACGCAGCAATAGAATGGATAAAAAACAGATACATGTGCAAATGCTCATGTGGATCCGATTTGGAACAATCTTGGGATGGAGAAACGGACTGTAAAATATTTTCAGAAATGCTTGATAAAGACTTTGAAACTGGATGGTTATCAAAAAATGAGCATGTAAATCCAAATCCAGACAACGGAGACATAGATGTTAAGAATTGGATAATGAATTTCTTCAACATAACCAAGGAGGACTTAAAATGAGTGGATTTGACATGCAGAAGCCTATAGTAGATGGAGAGACTGTTTACTGTGAGAAGTTCGATATGAACACTCTAGAGATGGATCCTATGGGTTACTTCTTGATTAGGGTGTGCAATGAAACTCTTGAGGTTGGACTATGCAGTTATAACACATCCAATACTGTCAAAAGAGTGTGGATGGGGAAACTCCCGCAGGATATTTATATGAAAGTTATAATAGATTGTCCAGAGATATGGCAGGAACATGCTGCTTATTTGGGAAAAGAACTAGCTAGGGCTTATATCTGTATGCACATGGGAATTACTTATATTCAAGACGGGCGAATAGATGGGTCATTCCAAGAAACTTCGATGTTGGTGAAAAAATATGAAAAAGATATCAAGCGAAGTTAGAAAACTAGCCGAACAGTCCAGCAAGTATTTCAGAAATCCACTTGCCCAGTTTATATACTATCGTTCTTATTCTAGGTGGATTGACAGCGAGAGTCGTAGAGAGACTTGGATTGAAACTGTGCAGCGTTATATCGATTTCATGCGAGAAAATCTTGGCAAAAAACTCAGCGAAGTGGAGTATACAGAAATTCAGAATGCCATATTGAACCATGAAGTTATGCCTTCTATGCGGTTACTTTGGGGTGCAGGCAAGACTGTAGAAAGCAACAATGCCACAGCCTATAATTGTTCCTACATAGCTCCTGTAAAACTAGAGGATTTGTCCGAGATAATGTTCCTTTCTATGTCTGGGTGTGGTGTTGGTTTTTCCGTTGAGAGTCAAACTGCACAAGAGTTTCCCTTGATTAAAAAACAAAGAGGAAAGAGGCTACCAATTCACATAGTTGGTGACAGCAGGGAGGGGTGGTGCGATGCTTTGACAGTGGGGTTGAAAGCATGGTACTCTGGGGCTGACATAGACTTCGATTACTCCGAGGTTAGACCGCTTGGATCGAGGCTAGTTACAATGGGTGGGACTAGTTCTGGTCCAGCCCCTTTAAAGTTTCTGTTAGAGTTTGCGAAACGGAAGATATTATCCAGACAAGGCAAGAGATTAACCAATCTCGATCTGCATGATATTATATGTAAAATAGGGGAAATAGTGGTAGTAGGTGGGGTTAGAAGAACGGCTTTAATCTCCTTGTCCGATTTAGATGACGAACAGATGCGTGATGCAAAGCAAGGGCAGTTTTATATCAAAGAGCCACAAAGAGCTATGGCAAATAACTCGGCTGTTTATACCGAGGAACCAAGTTCTACCCAATTCTTAAGCGAGTGGATAGCGTTGGCTAAGAGCGGTAGTGGCGAGCGGGGTATTTTTAACCGTGGGGCACTTGAGTATCAACTACCAGAACGAAGAATGAAATTAATGGGAGATCATATGGAGACTGTGGGTACGAACCCATGCGGGGAGATAATACTGCGAAGCAAACAGTTTTGCAATCTCAGCGAGGTAGTATGCAGAGAAACAGATACTAAAGAAATCTTATTGAATAAAGTAAGGATTGCTACTGCTATAGGCACTTACCAATCAATGTTTACGGATTTCAAATATTTATCAAGAGAATGGAAACGTAACTGCGAAGAAGAGAGACTGTTGGGTGTTTCGCTTACAGGAATATGGGATTGCCCGGCAGTTCATTCGATTGAAACTCTCCAACTATTGCGTGAAAAAGCTATCGAAATTAACAAAGAGTACTCTAAACGGTTTGGAATAAGCTCATCCACCGCTATAACATGTGTCAAACCGAGTGGCACTGTTTCACAATTAGTGGATTCCTCTTCCGGGATGCATCCGAGACATGCCCCATACTATATTAGACGTATACGAATAGCTTCAACTGATCCGCTTTTTAAGATGCTCAAAGATCAAGGGGTTCCTTATAAGCCCGAAGTTGGGCAACTAATGGATACCGCTTCTACTTATGTTTTAGAATTCCCAGTCAAATCACCCGATAACGCTATATTTAGAAACAGCTTAACAGCACTTGAACAATTAGAACACTGGAAAGATGTTAAAGTGCACTATTGTGAACACAACCCATCTGTAACTATATCAGTGGGTGAAAGTGAGTGGATACTGGTGGCTAATTGGGTATTTGAAAATTGGTCTATTGTAGGCGGGCTATCTTTTTTGCCGAGGGACGAGAATGTGTATGAGTTAGCTCCATATGAGACTATAACGGAAGAACAATACGAATCCATGACAGAAAAATTACCATGGGGCAACTTCTCAAATATTCTTCTGTACGAGAACGAAGACACTACACAAGGTTCCAAGGAGATGGCATGTGTGGGCGGGATATGTGAGTGGACTCCAAATGGCTGATATAATCAAATGGAGTGATAACAAAGGATATGGCTGGTGTAATGTATGCGGTATACGCTTTGTTCCGGGAATCAAGAATCCAGTAACTTGTGGAAATTGTTACATTACTATTATATCTAAACAAAGAGTCCGTGCTGGATTGACTCCTACGCCAGATGTTAATACTGATATTGTAATGAAGCACAATAAGGATAAGTTGGAATATAAAGAATGGGTTAGAGAACAGATGGCAGACAGTCGTTTTGGCAGGAAGATTAAAGTTAAGAGGAAGAATAATTTATGAAGTTGCTAGTTTATTTTCGGGTATAGGCGGCTTTGACGAAGCTTTTAGGAGGAATGGGCATGAAATTGTTTATGCAAATGAATGGGATAAATATGCAAGGAAAATTTATGAAAAGAACTTTGGAACAACCCCAGATGGACGGGACATTAGAGAAGTGGATGCTAAAGAAATTCCGTCCCATGATATCATCTGAATAGTGAAAAGATTATGAAACTCGTTGTCTTCGATACGCTGTCTGGCACTAGCGGTTACAGCAGGAACATCAATGGTTTAACCACAGCATTGCACGATCTAGGGTGTGATGTTACAGTATACGAACCAGTTAATGACTTGGAAACACCGGAGAGAGCTAAAGCTTTCATTTGTAATGACTGGAATAAAGCAGTTAAAATGATAGATAAAGATACCATAGTCATGGGTAGAACTTTTAATCGTATAGAACAGTACAGACAGTTTAATCCCAAGATGATATGCAGTATATTGGTGTTAGAGGGGGATAAGTTCCCTGAGCAGTGGATAGCTAGTGCTAACCTTGTGGATATGATATGGGCTAGTTCTGAATATAATAAAGCTATGCTAAAGAAGAATAATTGTGCAGCTAGGATAGAAGTTATCCACCATGGGTTCGACCATACTATATTCTACCCCAAAGAGAAGCCAAATACTGAAACATTTAAGTTCTTATTTGTTGGGGGTTGTGCCATAGAAGGAGACCGAAAGGGTGCAGATATATTAGCCAGAGCCTTTAATGAGTTTAATGCGACAGATAGTGTCGCTTTGACATTTAAAATTAATACATGTTACAATCCCGATTTTCCAGTTGAAAAGTACCTTAGGAGTTTAATCAAGCCAGAGCTACAGCATAAACTCACATTTATTACTGTTAATATGTCAGAAGAAGAACTAGCTAATCTTTATAGGAGTGCGGATGTTTGTGTAAGTCCAAATCTTGGGGAGGCTTTCAATCAGAGTTTAGCCGAAAGTTTGGCTTGTGGAACTATATGCATAGCCACTAATTATTCTGGACATTTAGACTTCTGTAAGCCTGCAAACTGCTATTTAATAGATATAGAAAAGAGAATTGTGTCATTATATGGCGGATTTGATGTTGGGTGTGGTAGTGCGTGGGTACTACCAAGTGAAACTCATCTTAGACGATTGATGAGACATTGTTACGAAAATCAAGAAGAAGTAAAACAGCGAGGGGTACACGCTGCTAAGTATATGTTAGAGCATTACACTTGGAAGTCAGTTGCTATTATGACAAAGAATCTTCTTGGTCTTTGAATACTCACCATTCTCAACACGCTTTATCCAATTGCAGTTAGCACAAAGTATCTGGAAACCTACTGGATAGTTATTTCTTTTTAAGTATGTGTAGACACTCGTACTTGAGTTTCCAAGACTTTTTCTATGTGCATACCCACCGCCATTAACATGATCTACTTGTAATGCTCTAACATCGTCAAATCCACACCGTTTACATTTCATTGAGCCTTTCGTGTAGTGGTTTATTATTTTTAACTTAAGTGCAGAATGCCAATCTTTCTTGTGAGCCATTCTTTTTTCACGCCATTTAATTCTTTGTTTCTTCCATCTAATTTTTAGTGCTTCCATGCCTGCCACAGTGGATTTCATTATTTTATACTTTTCTAGGCTTTCAGAGTTTAGACACTCTTTGCACATTTGCCGTAATTTGTCTTTAGAGTTAGGGTGCTTGTAAAATTCGGTTTCGTCTTTTGTCCCTTTACACACTTTACATTGTTTCATAATTATCATATTTCTGCTTTGTACGTCCACAAATTCTACACATGGGAAAATAGTGCCCGTACAACTAAACATTTACTAAGCTTATAGTATGTTCGTTTATGTTAGTAATCATAAATAGTTGTTTGTCCCATTCAACGACATTACCGGGTTTAAGACCTTCCCAACTATCTATAACATTTCTATATTTTTGTTTTCTAAATCGTATCATAATTGCGAGGGACGGATTTGAACCATCGACCTTGAGCTTATGAGGCTCACACCCTAACCAAACTAGACTACCTCGCAGTAATAATAATCAGGGAAATCTCCCTGCTTCCAAAATTGGAAGATTTGCTTCTGTCGGTATGTAGACTACCGTTTTGTCTATATTTGCACCAGCCACATCGGTAATCCATAGGTATCTAAGGTAGTCCTCATTCTCACGTAGACTATCTCCTATGATTTTATTGGCTTGAGCTACACCTTTTGCTCTCTCGACTTCTGCATCGGCTAGATTCCTAGCTGCTTTTAGTTTGGCTTCTGATTCGACTACTGCTATCTGCCTGTTGTAGTCAGCCTGAGCTAGCTCTGCCTTGCCATGCTGTTCACTTGCCCAAACTCCGTAAACAGGCAAGCCGGCAAACGCCAAGCCGATGACAAAAGCCACTACAACAACTGTAGTTAGTACAGCTTGTGCTTCTGTTATCCCTTTCATCGTTTCACCCCCATACTCTTTTAGTTAAAGCATCACATTCGGTTGTATGAGTGTGACTTTCTATTGGTATGATATAACCATGCTCTTCCGAAGTCCCCCATGTTTCTTCGTTTGGGTCGAAGTCGAGTATATTATGTAGTACTTCATGGTTGCAAGTCACAACGAACTGCTCCTTGTTTGGCATGTTAAGTATCCAGATTCTTCCGTCTTGTGTCGTACAGCCGACAACACTCATGTTGGTGTTGCACACTTCCTGTAGCAAGCTTTGATTGTCCATTATAGTGAAGTTATAAGGCGTTTGCTCTATACTTATGCCATATCCGGGTATATATTCCACTCTATAAGCCGACAACCCCATATATAGCACCAAAACGATGCCAAGCAGGTAGAACGTCAGACACCATATTGCTTTGTTCATTATAACACCCCTTATAAACCACAACAACTACAACAATACACACGCGGAGTGTATGCGATGCGAATATACACTGGAACATATATATTCGTATGTCTAATACTAATCTATGTTCCAGCTTTAACGCTTCTTAAGTGTCATCTGTCTGCTTTTTTTGCTTTGTTGTAGTTGTTGCTTGCCGTCTGTTGTAAGCTTATAGACAACGCTGCCATCCTTGTATTCCTTCTGTAAGTACATCTGTACCTCTAGTAAGCGTAATGTTCTTGATATATGATAGTAAGACTTCTTCTCATTGGCTAAATCCAGCACTCCAAATACGCCTATGGCACTATTCGGCTTTTTGCTCAAGGTTTTCAATAATTCCCATTCAAAACTATTCATACAAACACTTCCATATCTTTTAACCTCTGTTCAACCTCAGGCTTCCACTTTTTGATATGTTTGCATTCTTTACCGTATTGGGCAGAAGGGCATGTACAATTATATCTCCCAGTATCCATATCATAGCTTCGTTCATATCTTACTTCGCCGTATAAGTGTCTACCTATTTGTTCCATGAAATTCACCAATTGTTGGATACTTTAGCTGTTTTAGGGGGTTGCGTTTCCTATCCTTGTCCATATCCCGCATCCGTTCTCTTGTAATTATAGCATTCCTTATTATGGTGCATCTAGGGCAATACGGCACTTTGATTATATTGGTTGAAATACTGCATCTTCGGCATCTGTTTCTTCCATAAGTATCCACAGCGATCACATCTTTTTTCTAGGTTTCCTCTGAATCTTTGGCTTCCGCAAGCTGGGCATTTCTTGGGCATTTATTATAGCCTCCGTCATATCATCTTCACGATTCCACATCTTAATAGAATCCTCTAATCCGGCATAATTGATAAGTAACTGATAAAATCGCATGTCAGGGGCTTGCAACCACATAGACTCTATCTTGCCTAGTATTCGCTCTATGCGCTTTGAATCTCTCATTTGCAGTCACTCCCAATCCCAAATCGATTCTTTAACATATTCCGAACCTCTGCTATGGTATTTCCAACAGCTTCAACATTGTGGTCGTCACGGGTAACTTTAATACGGTACTGATCCTCTCCTTTAGCAGTAGTCCATACCTCTACAGTTAGTCCCTTAGCTTCTAGTTGTATTGGACTCGTCATAAAATCCACTCCCACATATCGCCTTTCGTCAAATCTCGTTCCTTTCCCTGATACAAGGGTGTTGGTCTTGTTGTTGCCTGTGCATCAGGTAATCCCGCCAGCAAAGCACTAATTTCATCCAGCAGATAATTATTGCCTTTTTTCATTACAATACACTGATAACAAATATCTTCTATCTCTGCTAAAACTTGTTCAGAGCCGATATGGATTCCTTCTGTTTTCCCGTCCAGCTTCCCAGAAGCATAGGCTGCTGTCCACGATTCATTTTTCATTTCTTCTCGTCCGATGCGGATTCCAGCTTCTTTACCACGCTGGAAAGTGCAAGGCACTTCTTCGTGATGAGTTATGCAAGTCTCAAATGTTCCTGAAAGATTCTTTATTACGCATTCATCAGCTTTCTTATTCAAGACTTCTGTCATCCTCTCAACTCCTTACATCTTGGGCATGTATCCCATGCTTCCCGTGCTTTCCATGCTTCCCATGCTTCCTGTGCTTTCCATGCTGCTTCCCATGCTTCCTGTGCTGCTTGACATTCTTTGCTATGTTCTATCATTTTTATCACCCAATATAATCGTCATGTGTAGTCGTTGTTTCGTCCTTAATATGCACCTTTATACCGATAAACTTTCTACTCATCTTTTGAAGCTCTATGAACTCCGTGTGGTCGATCTGTTTGAGCTTCTTCTGAGCTAATGCTTGGTTGGTGCAATCCAGTATTTGTTCATCACTACTGCACATGGTAGATAAGCTTGAGGCTAGTACGCCAATAAAGAAGTACCTAAATTGATCATCATTCATATTGACCATCCTCCAGCTTTTCTACATACTTCTCAAACCATGTAACTAGTTGCTTAAATGTTTTGAAGCTCTTTTGGACATGCTCGAATATGTAGCTTGGGATATTTATAACCCATGCTTCCCCAGCATTGACCAAAAACGAATTTCTCTCTGCATAGTGGTACGTGAACTCCACCACGAAGTCCCTTCCCTTATGAAAACCGTCTTCGCTGCTCGATATGCGGGTATCCACGCACACAAAGTACCTATCACGAAGTTTGAAAAACTTTTCTAGTTCCCTTTTCATCAGATTCCCTCCTTGTTTTAAAATTATACAATTCAAATATGCCTACTCTGTGCACCCCTTCGTACTTAGCGTTATGCACAAACTCCAATTTGTTTCTCTCCTTTAAACTCATCGGGTGCTCCAGCCTCGTCAGCCTGTTGCCGTCAAGAAGCACTAGGTATTGCATTATTTAACAACCTCTCTTTATACCATGTTGGAAATCCTTTGGTGATGCCCTTTCTAATATCTTTGCCAAAGAACTTCCATAACGCCTCCTTTATGTTCTCCGTTTCTTCTTCCAGTACATCTCGATTGATTTCCTGCATCAAAATACCTATGTCAGTCGGGGTATTAGCAAGCAAACTCTGTTCTCTAAGGTGTTCCACAGCCTTACGCCATCTAGCTTCTGTAGCTAGCGAACTCGTTAGCATGTCCAAGAAGCCACGTTTCGTGTTGCCTCTCCATGTTTCGTGATTCCGTTCCTTAAATTCTTCCTTCACAAACTTGAGCATGATTAGTTTGCCCGCTTGGTAGCCATCTTGCCAAATTTTGTCGTAGTTCTTGAAAACTACGCCCTCAATCTTTTCTCCCCCTAGTATTGAAACATTATCGAGAAGCGTATGAACTATCTCTTGCGTAAGCGTCTTACCATCCCCATCCCATAACTTAGGGATGCACTCCAACCCCCACAAGTCACAAAAGGTTTTCTTGTTTCCGTAGTCCAAGAACTTGCCACCTATGCAAATATCAAGTACCATAATGTTGTCTTTTGGTACTCTTTCGTATGCTAAGGTGTTGTGTCTAGGCTTTTGAAGGTACTCACAAAACACCATACAATCGTTGTATCCGTGCCCTGTGAAGTGTGCTTTTGCACTCCCAACAGCTTTTAAAAACATCTTATCTATCTGAATCTCATCGTTCCAATCAACCGATTTAGACCCGCACTGTATAACCCCGCCCTCACCAAGCCATATTCTAAATTGCGAACCATCAATTTTCTCTTCTATGTGCATAGTCCCGTCTTTAAAGAACTCTGTTATCTCCTCCCCAAAATGAATTATCTTGGGATATTTAATTTTCATTATATCTCCCCCATGCTTCATTCGCCTTGGCTATTCGATCACCAAATAACGCCTTGTCACGTTCTTTCCTATGCCTTCTGCAATATGGTACATAGTACCCTATTCCTTTCACGGATTTAGATGTTTGCTCTATTGGTCTTAAACATACCCTACACTTTGTCGGTGTTTTTGTGTACTTCATCATACTCATCGCACTCCTGTTGGTAGGGGCAATAGTGGCATTTCCAGCTTGTGTCTCTATACTGCTTAGCCTCAGCTATCGGTATCTCCTTGGTTTTAACCGATTTATCTATCATCCTAGCACGTTCTATCAGCCTTTTAGCCATGTCCTCATCGTACCTAATTTCAAACGATTTCACTTTAAACGTATTCTTCTCAAAATACACGATTTGAGCGACTCTAGCCCCGGAAGCATACATATAAAGGCAAGCTTGTGTGACATGCTCAGGCTTTGGTCGGCTTAGTCCATCGAACTTAGCTATCGTTTTAAACTCTAGTATTAGTTTAGTCCCATCTTTGAATATCACCATGCTATCTATTCGACCACCAATACGAACTAATTCATCCCCGGCTATTAATATTGGATAATCTAGTTCGGATAATATATATTGTATCCCATACTTCTCCTTATCTATATTCTTAAGTATAGATTCGACTTTCTCATGCGCTAGGTTACCCATCTCAAATATCCTCAAAGCGTCTGTGTTGGTTTCTTTAGGTTGCAAATAGCTGTACCATGTCCGCCTTAAACAGTTAGCTAACTCCGAAGCATAGAGGGTTGAATCATACGGTTTATGTTTTCTCTTCTTAGCTTCAAGGTACTCGTCTATTATCCCGCTAATATCTAGTTTCATTCAATTCCCGCCTCTTTAACAAATATCGTAGTCCCGTTCCATGGACAGTTCGGGCATTCTTTATTGTGAAGTTCTTCTATCTGGGATTTGTATTTCTCCCTTGCCTTCTCCCATGCCTTGTATGCCTTGACCCTTGCCTCGTATGCCTTGTATGCCTTGACCCTTGCCTCGTATGCCTTGTC